>JAABUY010000151.1_pt1 | contig 146308 bp, 156 predicted proteins | sample 5560271 | NCBI WGS metagenome assembly JAABUY01 (sample SAMN10711886, study PRJNA513374) | rock metagenome | isolation source: Antarctica rocks | place: Antarctica: Victoria Land, University Valley
AATCTAAATATCCGCCTTATTTACTTAGGTAGGAAATTATTAAGACTCTACTCCTTACTCTAATACTTAATTAGTAGGATATAGGCGTAGCGTAGGACTTAGCTAATATAATATAAACTAAGGATAAGGAGGGTTAGAGTAGCTATATATATAAGTTCTTTATTAAAATTAATATTTATAGTATATTATTATTAATAATATAGATAAATAGATAATTATTAAAAGGGGTTTTATAGGTAAATCCTAGATAGGTAGGGCTAAGTGGCGATGGTTTATATTCGGGTAAGTTCGAATTAGGCTTAGCGTACGGCTAGACCCGTGTAAATCATTAAATAAACGTTGAATAATCTCACTGCAAAACCTGTCTATTGTCACGCAATTGTCAGTCTTCCCACAGAAGCAAAGTGCGGTGATCAGGATCACAGAATGTGGACAATCTCTACAACAATGCATGAATACGGCGCAACAGGAGGGGATCTGCACGCCCTTCGGAGTGTGGATCACATAGCCTTGTTTCCAACCACAATGCTAGACACCACCCTGATTGGTAGGTACGTCTCAAGAAAGTACAATCAGGATCTTATACACTTCAGATTCCAGGGCGTTCCACTTGATTTCTATGGTTCAGAGGAGGAAAGTATATGACGACTTGCAGATGATGAAGTTCGAGGATTTGGTGGATATGTACGTCTACGGTACTTGCATGGCAGTGGAGATGTGTCTCAGTATGCCACGTGTTGTTGTTGTATCTCAGTCACTACCAAAGTATTCTGTGCCGCAAGTACGCCTATGGATATCAGGTGGATGCCTCCACAGGTGAGGTCAGTCCGTGGATTGGGCCGGCAATGTTACAGCTGTACCCTGCCTCGCTTAGAACTATCGTATGTTACTGGCGGTCAGATTTGGGCGTATGGCGGGCACACAACCCTCAGCTGGCCGCTGGAGGATCTCCACCTTGCATATAAGGAGGCGTTTCAGCAGCACGCTGCAGTGGAGGTGATGGTGTTGAGAACTTTCAGCAATTTCATCTTCACCCCACAAACTCTCCCTCTTGCCGTTATATCGATTTTTCGTTTCCTTTCCCTCGTTCGAAGACACAATCGGACCTACAAGGCCCCTCTGGCCCCGCATCGTTTAATTGATTGCCGTTGATCCACTAAGGATTCCTATATATTTTACGGATTTCCATTGACAGAATATTTCATCATCTTTGCGTTTGACCGGCTTCATCAACGCATCTAAAAATCTTGAAGCCTTCTTAAGAAGAGATGGAGCGTTTAGGAACAACTCCAATAATCCCACCACCCCCTGGCGTAAGATCCAACTTCAGCCATCCAGCTGATAATACCAAGCCACTGATTGTGGTGGGCTCGATGTTACTCGCGCTGACGTTGCTATTCGTCGTAAATCGAGCATGGATGAAGACGAGGATCATTCGGAAGTGCAGTTGGGATGATTGTGAGCATATGAATGCTGTACCGGTCATAGTGCGCTATTCTGACAAACAGCAGTAACGCTGCTCATAGGTTTTGTCAGTTCTGCAGAATGAATGAAAAGATTTTTTCTCTTACTGACTGCTCACCTACCTTGATAGCTCGGCTCCATCACCTACTATGTTGCCTGCATTTGGGGTAACCTTCCAAAACAGTACAATCTTGGTCCAAGCTAACTTGCTCAGGCACACAAAGAGGTCGACTTGGGAGCCATGTGTGGGACGTCAGTGTTGTTGAAGCTTACAGCCTGAACTTCCTGATCGTAAGTCTCATGCACTGTGTAGATCACACTTCTCACCAGATTATGTTGTACAGCCATCTTATCTAATCTCGGTCCTTACGCCGACGACTATGCTTTTTACGAAGGTCACCTTCTTCATCATGTACTTGGATATATTCGGACAATGGCGATGGATGAGGATCTGCGCTCTTGTGGGTGCTTACCTGACAGCGGCCTTTTACGGAGCATTGAGTGTATACATGTTCGCTGTGATCACCCCCTCTCGACACGAGACGTGGGCCTCACATCAATACAGAAAAGGCTTAAGGTTTAATCTCCCGATCTCACTTGCTCGGTCATGCGTCGGTCTCGCATTCGACCTTTACATTTTGGTCCTACCGATCGTCGGTGTTTCCAAATTACAGATGCCCACACGTCGCAAAATAGGTGTCATCGTCATCTTCATGAGCGCTATACTGTTCGACTCTCCTACCCCATTCATCAATTTCATCAGACTAACTTCTGGAAGGGCATGCTTAAGCTCGCTGCTTAGCATAGTATATCGGAGAAGACTCGACCAAACTAAGGACACTTTGTGGGCTGTTACACCAGTCAATATTACCACGTGAGCCATCCCTCCAATGCCTTCCAAAACTTTGTGTCTAAAACGGTCTTCAAAAGACTGCTGGAATTCCAAGTTGGTATCTTGGTCGCTTGCATGCCAGCAATGAACCACACGTGCCATTACCTCATTCCATCATACAAGGCCCTCAAATCAGCCATGTCGCGTCCACACTACTTTAGCACCCTCTTGTCGACGAGGTCGAAGCAATCAAAATCGAATGTAGACTGTTCCACCGTGGGTACAGATCAGCATAGCAGACTCCCACAGCGTTCCGGCAACCCTACGCGCAATAACTATTACGAGAATCTGGATGGACAGGAGCAAGGAAATCTGGCGACAACGGGCGAGAGCCTGCACTCGTATGCTTGTCACGGGAGCGAGACGGATATCCAGAATGGCGGTATCCACTTAACTTATGAGATGCGGCAATCTGTATACAGCATAACGGCGCTTCCGTAGGATCCATCAATTCAGGCATCGTCCAAGATCACGATTGGTATGAGCACAACGGCTAAGCTAAATATGAGCACGGGTTTCCACAACTCAACGTCTGTGGTTTGTTTTGAAGTCCCCTTGTACTACTCATCTACTTCGGCAGTACGTCTACCAGCGGAAAATCATCTTAGATGTCGTGTCGTCATCTAAAGATATAGTAGTATAGAAGCGTCTTCTGTTTTCCGCGCGGTTGGGAAAGTCGGGTCGGCCATCTAAATTCGTACTGACGTCCAGACAGGGGTCTGCGTGCGAATATGGTCTTCAGATCTATCACATTGTTGGGACGATGAAACAGGATGATTTATCGCAAGAAAAGAAGGCCTGGTAGAAGGGTAAAGTCTTTGCTAACTCCTCGTTGTCGTGAAAAATATATATATAAAGACATCAAGTTCGAATTTGTGCAACAATGTTATGAATTCGCAATGTGGGGTTTTCTGCGTAGCCTAGCCAATGTACATACATCCCCACTTACAGAAGACTGTTTCTCGGCAAAGGAAACCTCAGCGCTCTACTAAAACTATCTAGTCACGAGTAGTACACCGTCAGACTGCTTTCATCGCCGGTATCCAAGGAGTATTCGTCGTCTTAATCGTCTCAGCAGATATCACTCCTGCATCTTCGTCGTCGACAAAACAATAAGAATAAATAAAGAAATATCATTCCTCCGGTCCCGCAGACAAGATTTCACAAGAATGTGTTATCAACTGGCATTAATTCAAAACAATCAAATGTCGCACCCACCGCCATGGCCTCATGGGATGTTTCGACTGAGACCGCATCCAGCGAGTGAGGCTTCCAGAAATCTCAAGTAGAATGAAAATACCAGTAACAACATGGGATGCGGTAGATAAAGTGGCTGCTCTACCACGGGTCCTTTACCTAGAGTTTTCATGGAGACTACTGGGTCTTCTGTCCTACTGCAAAAGATGTGGTTCCCATTCCGAGACCTTCTACTATTTCGCGTCCGCACTGCGCCCTTGACCTTCTCATCCATTAATGAAGTCATCATATCATCTTATGTTTGAGATCCCGAGCGTAGTCCACATGAATGGCGGATGTAATGTGATAGATTTCTTGACCGAGGGTAGGACGGGGAGGATTAAGTATTCTAATGTTTACTCCGTGATCGAGATGTAGTTCTCCATAAAGGTCACAACGTTTAGCAGCGGTGAGCATTGATTCTACTTTTCGATACAAGATACTTTATAGGCTCACTAGTCCCAGCTATTTTCATAAGAACATACTGTGACTAGCATGTGCATGAACATCGCTGTTTGTGCGTATTCGTAATTTGATCTCCTAGTATCATCAGTCTATGACATATATCTTCATCCACTAGAGTCAAAGCTATAACTCCAGTGTGCTTACGTAGGTTATATGCAATTAAGGGGTAAGCGGAGGACTTAACAGCCAGTGCCAAGTTGTCACTCGAGTATTGCACACGCTAGCTCTGCAATGTCGCTTTCTACCGGCAATTGTACCCCTACTGAAGCTTCACTATCGAGAGCATGGTATCCCACACTGGTCAACGAACAGAGGGCTCCGCATCCTTCGGTGCAGATGCTTTCTTCGAGGCTTGGGACATTGGCCATTGTACACCTCCTCACAACAACGACTTCCGCTCCTCCATCATCGCAACATTCAATTTACCCGACGACGACAGCTACGTCTACCATGCCACTGCCAGCGTCACCCTAGCCCAGGTTCAAATAGCCATCGATCATGGCGCCGAGTCTGGTCTACACGCGTGGTACCTCGACAGCGAGGGTAAATCGGTAACAGGCCCACATTTTATGTAATACTTCGCGGATCTCAAGAGCTTGACGTCTGATTGCTAGGACCCATCTCACGCACCTTAGCTACCACCTCCTTCCCAACCTGACGTGAAAGCATACACGTCGATATTTGCCCCGCATACCTCCCCGTCAAAAGTCCTCACCGGCTTCGCTGCCAATGCAAAGAAGGGTTCGATCCGCTCGAAGACCGCAGCATACCTCCAATCTCGGCGCTTGATGCCTTCGACTCTCAATGTTCCCAAGAGCAAAAAGCATATCAACCCTTACTATGATTACTGGGCATGGGCATGCCTAAACTTGGAGTGGGCGGGACCAGAGGAGGCTACCGAGACCGTGAAAACAAGTCATCATATTCTGCCAGTCTTCATGCATCATTTCGGATGCGTCGTACCCAGCTACGAGTCCTTGGTAGTCATGAAACAATTCGCTGGTGGGGATAAAGGAAAAGGAAGGGAGAAGAGAGTGGTACTGGAGATTGGGAGTGGCAATGGGTACTGGACGTACATGCTGCGAAGGATGGGTATAGAGGTCACAGCGGTAGACAATCAGCAGAGTGAATACCGGACAATGTGGATAGACGACACCATCATCGCCGACGGAGAGAAATACCTCAAGGAAAACAAAGGCTGTAGAAATATGGTGCTGTTGATGGTATATCCGATCGTCGGCGCAGGATTCACGGCCAAGATACTCAGTATTTACAGCGGCGATACAATAGTGGTCGCTGGAACGCAAAATAGAAACGGATACACTGCGTTCAAGGATAGGACTATCGCTGAGTACATGTCGGCTGAGCGGCCAGAATTCCAATTAGTGGTGCAGATACCGCTACCTTCATTCCCTGGCAAGGACGAGGCGCTCTTCGTGTTCGAGCGGAATGCTGGGAAAGACTAGCCGCTGGCACACTGAGATGCATATATCCATTGCATAGCATGGAAAAAGCAACAATCTATATTCGCCCCTAGCATGACCATGAGCAACAATAGTCATAGGCTCAGGTTCCAAAGACCGTCACGCTCTACTATCATTCCTCTACCGTCAACTACGTGTACTCTATATTTCTCCATCAGACCTCTCACAAAACCTCCGAGTGCCCTATCCCAACACACCCTTCCATCAATTCCCCAACAAGCTACCGACCGCAGTATCCCCATCCGCTTCCTTAGACACGAGTCAGGGCCATAACCGGTCATAGCGAAAACCTCAACATCAACCCCTTACAACAGCCCCTCACGCCCACCTCTACAAAAGCGAGAGCAATCATCTACCGTCCACCCTACACCCTACCAATAATGTACGATATAATACAATACAGGCAGTCACCATCCACTCATAGCGAACATTCTCACCACTCTCATCACTCAATATTATTCGTAGAAAGTTAAACTGTGAACCCTCCACTCCGTATCCCACCCCACCACAAGATCCTGAAGACACCTTACATACCTGTTATCTTCGTGTGCTGTTATAGATTTTTCCGCATGGAGTCTGCGTAGATTGTCGTTCGAGGGTGGTGTTGGGTTGGTAAGCGGGTTCTCGATGAAGGCTGGATAGGTGGTGGGTAATTCCAAGGCCTGCATAGTCAGCGCTTTATATTGAGGGGGGGATGCTGTGTCGCTCGGGTTTTTGGTGGTGGAAGCTTATGGATGCTAATAAGGGCTATGATGGTGTGGGTTATGTGGTTTGGATCTGCATTGGTATCTATAGGTCACTGAAGCTAAGTGGACAACTTCCGATCTGGTAACGGCGGTCATTGACTTCTTCTGGTTATGTTCCTTTGAATTGAATACTCGGTTTCGATAAAGCTTGTAGAGCGCAGCGATCAGAACCTTGTTAATCTGGAGCGGGCATACAAAATGTAAATGGTCGTAAGCGAGAGACGCTTGCGGAGAAATTGATACGGGGGTTGTTTATGGGGGCCTGATGGTAGGGGCCAGGATAGGATTGTGCATAAGATGTACCCCGTACGGTGAAAGTGTGGGTTAGGATTTCGGGTAGGGATACGGATGGTCATATGGATCCACATTTCGGAGTCTGTCGTAGCTGGCGATCGCGGTAAGTCCTTTTGCATTTGGTGCAAGATGTAGAGCACGCCGTGAGATGGTACTGCAACAACAATGAGGGCAGGAAGAGAAGAAACCATGCCATCGGAGATGTATACAATACATACGTCGCTTACACCATACCATACCATTCTTCTAACAAAACTCAAAGCTCCTCCTCCGATTCCTCAGGCTCTACACGCTCCTCCTGCACTTCAACACCCGGTGTAACAATATAAGACGAAGGCTCGAACAGCAGTTGCCCTTCTCGCTTCATGGTCATGGGATCCACATAGAGTCGCATGCCTATGTTGTCTTGACCGAGGTTGAACACTCGTAGGATGATGTAGATTTCTGTGGCTGCCGTTTCGGAGGTCAGGGCCATATGTTTCATCTAGTCACATTTATTGTTAGTGATTGATTGACTCATATAGGCCATCCGTGCCCGGTCAGGGATCAGCTTTGAGAGTTTGCTTACCCTGTGGTATTGTGCTTTGCTGACGAAGAAACGGGTTCCACATTCCTTAGTCGTAGTTTTCACTTCCAGATAGTATTTCAGGTTCGGTCCGGGAGCTAGGTGGTCGCCGGGCAGATGGTCATTGTTAATGAGTAAGTTGGTAAACTTGTATTCTGGGGACTGATCTTCGTAGACGATGTCGGCTGTTTCGGCTCCTTTCCACGGCGGCATATCGCTGTATTTATTATGCACGCGGACTTTCCTCCGCACTGTACTCATCCAATTTGCGCGTCCAAAGTCAGGCAGGAGTTCTTTCAGTAGCATCTCGAAAGCCTGAAGGTATCAGTGATCTTCAAGGGAGAGGGCATCATGTGAAGCTTACATATAGCTCGCCCGCTGCTCCGATCTTTACGTCGTGGCTCATCTGTTTCTCTGAGCGTCTACCGAATAGGTTTTCTTGGAGAGATCTCGGATTTGCATGAGCTGCAGTCGCCGCACCCATTGGTATAGAGGCAGGAAAGTTGGTGGAGGCCGCAGCATTGATCACATCGTTGAGAAGTATGCAGTATTCATCGTCTCTGGTATCTCGCCCGAGGATAGGAGCCTCTCTTCCCCGTGAAGGGCTAGGCGACACGCTCGATCTTGATGTTACATTACTTCTACTGTTTGAGTAACCGGATGGACTCAAGAAACCTTCGCTGACTGACGACTCCGTACGGTCTGGAGTTCTCGGACTGGCGCTTCGACGAAATCGTGGTGTATTTGTATCATACGTAGGAGTCGTTGCCGATGAACCGCTTGGCTGATTGAGTATTGGTCGATTCAAATGCTGTGCCGCACTCGTCGCTGATGAGTCACGTGGCTGATTCCACGTAGCTTGAGGCACAGTGATGTTGTCATTTTCTATGCTGGCCGCGATCGACTGTTCCTCTGGGGCTGCATATGGAAGTGGCTCAATTCCGGGCACACGTATTATACCGTGTTCGTCAAGCACGCGATTAAGTACGGACGAGCGACTGGCTTGTATAATGTCCCCGAAAACTTTGATTGCCGCTAGATTCCTTATTGCCAGGTGCGAGACTAATGTCCCAGGTATGCCGGAAAGATAACAAAGCTCATGATCTTCCTCACCTGTGGGAACATATAATCGTACTTGCGATTCATCACTTTCAATGTGTAGGTTTCCGGTTGCACCTTCGACAGTTGTATCTATCCCACTTATTGCCATAGTAAGCGTTTTAGTGATCCCGCTACTCCTGTAGATGTTGGTGGCTAGAAATTGACGATGAAGTGACTGATCTTGCGCTTGGGTAATACCATAATGAACGGCACACCTGGAATGATAGCAATTAGTGAAATGAACAGGACCAGGAACAATATGGGGACACCAACCGGTAGAAGGCATAGGCTTTTGCTCTCATGCGTCTGCTAAGTATAGAATCCAACGTGGAAGAGTTCGCCATTGATTTTTCCTTGATATTTAGGGACATATATCTATCTTCCAAGCCGAGGGCCGAAAGGAAGGGCTGAAGTTTATGAATGTCTTCTAGGCCAAAATCCAACATGGGGATTTTACCTCTGAAAAGGTCTTCATACTGGAGACGATCGACTATTGCAAAGCGACTGGCGGCATGTTGTAGGCTTACTTGACCATCTATGCCCTTGATAGGTAAAATATTGCAATCTCTCAACCCGTTAAGTGCCTCTGGGGTTGGTGCTCGCGAGCTGATCTCTTGGATAAGATCGCTTACTTGCTGAATGGGCGGAGCGATGTCACCATTGGCGAGACGCTGTAGTTCTTCAACGAACATGCCGACATGCGGTGGCTGAATGCCAAGCCGATCGACGAAGAATTCCTGGAGTCCTGGGTAGATACTGGCTATAGCGACCTTGCCCGATATACAGGTACTTGTAGCCCAAAGACAAGAGGACGGCGAGTACCATTGTTGCTGAAGAGGCAAATATATCAAGCTATCTTCTTCGAGGATTTCACTAGTAAGGAACACCCGGCGATTAGCTCTAGCAGCCAGACTTTGAGGTTAACACGGCTCACCACACATGGGTCTTGTCACTTTCGGAAGATGTCTCCTGGTGGATCTGGCGATATATATCCAAAGTGTCGGTTAGCGATTTTCCAGCCTTTTTACAATCTCTGATCTGATCGATGTAGTCAATGTACGTGGCGTCTCTAATACACAGGATGGAGCTGAAAAGATGTCCGAGATGCCTGTATCTAGTGGTGCTTGACAACGGATGCAGGAAGTTGAAGAAGTTGGGCGCTTTCCAAACACAGTCGTGGGGCCCGGCCCACAGTCCTGTGTGAGATCGACCAGGTGGGATATATACTGCGATTTCTCGACTAAAGAATTCACTGCGTGTACGTTATTAGACCGAGCTGCGAAAGCTGCGACTTGCGTACCAGATCGGGCTGTGATCGGCAGCTTTGCAAAGCTTCTCGATTGCTCCATATACAGTGAACAGATCACTTTCCCCCTTAGCCGTAAGTCCTGTATTTGAGGCCTTGCTAGAACGGACGATTTGCCCCAGGATCTCAAGGTAGAATGTGACATTTGCTTCGATTCCAATATGGAAAGTCTCCAAGAACTGCCAGTCTTTCAACGATTCGTCATTCAGCTCTACAGGTAACTGCACAAAAGGCAATTTTTGGCCAACGCCCAAATCATCACAAAGCAATTTCAATCGTGGTAGCGGCATGTATGTCTTCTCCATAGGCGTGTCTGGGCCGTTTTCGCAGGTGACAGTGACCTCCGACAGGATTTTTACTATCTGAGGGTTCATCATGTCGCTATAAGACCTCCAGTGATGCTTCAGAGTCCCTATGATCATGTTCTTTCGGTGCTGGATGATGTGAAGGAAAGCTTTTGATAATTGAGTGCCGGAAGGGATTGTAAGTCGTGGAATTTGATGCACGTTCCCGAATTTTGAAAGCCAATCTTTCCAAGACATGTCATTCGCCCTCGCTAAAGGAGACACCGCCGTCAAGTAAGCAGAGTTGATGAAGTGGGCAGCAAATGAGGCCCCCACGTTCTGGCCAGCAAGCTGCCCTGAAAATAGTTGCTTAGGCCCATACTCATCATCGGACTCAAAATACATGTCATCGATAACCTTACTCCTGCCATCAGTAACAAACACGCGATAAATCGCGGTACAATCTTGGTCTAGAAGGTATATAAAACCACTGAGGCCAGTCTCGTCCTGGGGAAGTTCCCAGTATAAGTAGCGAAGATGCATAAGTGAGGACTGCAGATGGACATCGATCCCCATGGCGTATTGGTTAATGATCTTTGCGATTACGTCTTTGGACGCGCATTCTTTGATGCCTAGCTTGAAAAACAACGCCTTGCGATCCGAGTTCTTGAGAGCTTCTACGCTCACGAGTCGTAGACCAAGATCTGTGGGAACAGGCAGAGTCCCACGGTTGTACGGGTAAAAGATGGATCCTGAGCTCGCTGATGCCCAATCACCGTTGTGTAGTGGAACCAGCGCCAGATTCCGCACCTCATTCGCCGCTGCTCGGTTACCGTCGTCGAAAGATGCCAGTAACAGTTTCGCGCTCCTTGAATGCCAATCGTTACTAGTCCTCGTCGACTTCATACGCGAGGATTCGCTGATCAAGTCTGCCCGGATTCGAGCCAAGATCTCGAAAATACTCACAGTGTCAACCCCTAGTTGTTTCAGTGCGGGCAGATTGTCCAAATCGTAGTGTTGCGACAAATAGAGCTCTTCGGGTAAATCATAAAACAGCGGGTTTCCATCTTCATCTTCAGAATTAGTGTTCAGCCATTTGAGTTGATGAGGTTGTTTCAGACTGCCTCCGCTTTGTGGTCGAAGTATCGATGTCGTCTTCAATAAAGCCAGTATCTTTGGTTGCAGCTGGGCCCAGAATTCTCCTGGGATGTCTGTGCTTGGCATGTAGCGCATCCATTGAAATTGGAGCGTTGGATGTTGACAGAATTGAAGGACAGCATCTATGAACGTCTGGGCAACACCATTGAGTAGAGCCTGGTTCCATTCATTCTCAATAATATCTTGTCTGTTTGCAAGGACAATAAAATCAGACTGTATCATGAACTATAGACTGTGAGCTCTTGAGTGGGTAATGGCTCGACATAAGACCTACCTTGAAACCATGCTCTTTCAATGGTAAGAACGCAAACACTTCTTGATTCCTAATCAACGGGACAGAATTGGCATCGAGAGGAAACGCAAGAACCACCTCCGCTCGGGTGATGTTGATAGTCTGCTTTCCTAGTTGATACGTTCGGTGGTCGTCATCTGGTAAATTATATATCGTTTTCTTCGCGATGTGAAAACAACGCACTGTCGATTCAGGGTTCACACCATCGTGATTGTGCAGAGTCTTGGTCAGTATTCCTTGCTGGGAGGCCTGCATATACTGGTACCGAAAGGTTTCGGTGGTCAAGCGGCGGGTTGCATCATATTCAACGACAGTAATTTGTTTTAGCTTGGTCAAAAATAGTAACAAGTTACCAAAGGGTTTCGAAAAGTCCTTTGTAAGGTGTTTAGACTCATGACTGTTCAACAGGGTGAGGGTCATTCGTGTCCGAACATCCGCAGGTATTTCACTGTACTCTTCGTTGATGGGAGAGATCAATCCCATACCATCATCGCCGCGATGATGTTCGAAAGAGAAGGAGAACGGGCCGGACTGAATATGCACTTTCGAAGCTACCCTAAACAGGGATTTAAAACCGATACCCTTCTCTCCTATGTACCCTTCAGAAGCAGTCTTCGTACTATCGCGAGCACTACAAACAGCCTCAACATTCTCTGGCTTGAATCCATCTTCGTTGGAGTCAATGATGATTTTACCAGGGTGCAGCTCGAAACTCATGAAGGGTCCCGCACTGTCATTGGCCGCTATGTTGTATTGGTTGTCCTCGGCATTTTGAATGAGCTCGAGTGCGAAGCGCGTGTCTTTGGAGTAAAGATCATCCACAAGGCTAACATATCGTCAATAGAGTCTTCATGAACACACTTAGTATGGAAGCAGACTCACCCTAACAGCTGCTTTCCCAGCTGCCGTCCCCTGTTATCCAAAGCCTCTAGTACAGCCCAGAAGACCGACGCCGAACTCCTGCAATAGATCCCCCCGTTTCTCACTCTGATCTTCGTCACTAATTCTTGAGCTTGCTCTCGTGTCAAATCAGCCATGTTGTGAATCAACAGGCCCCAATCGTCAGTCAGCCAAGGGGATCTATGGCGCTGCAAGCTAATGTCTTTCTAGATTCAAGATCTGGAGAACAAGGAGCCTACGAATGTATTGGCGTTCTCGCAGTGTCCGGAGCTCGCTGTAGAGTCACTTGGATCCTCGATAAATACATACCACAATTGCAGGCGCCAAAGTGATGGTTGCAGCCTGTCAGACCTTAAGACTGGGTTCAGCCATTTGTATCAGTTAATCTGTACAGCTAGGCGAAAGACCAATCCATGTCAAGTCGCGTCTTGCTTCATCCACACCATATTCACGGCCAACATAGCCTGCTATTAGTACCCTACCGTATCTTGACGATCACATCGTCTAGCGCGAGCAACGGTCAGGGACACGGAGATGTGACATCGTGCATACTAAGCCTGGTTTCGAATCTCAGGGAAGGCAGTGTAATCGTGCCATTACCATTGGCAGGGCATCGAAATGGATTCAGCTCTGAATGCGATGGAGGGTACAGCCCTCTTCTAAGCGCCAGCATGGCCAGTCTCGGACGGCATCATTGGTTGCAGATGCCGTTTCCTGATGCTCGTGCCGCGCACTAGGTCGTTTCGCATTTCTCTCAACCCCATATCTGTTATGATGTGGTCGCATCATCCTGACTACTAGTAGATAAGTCCCTTGTTTCGATTCAATACGGATGTTGAACTTCAGACTAGGTGTGGAGTAAGACGTGGTAAAACTGATAGAATAAGCGCCCACCAAGAGGCCCGAGCGCTAAGGTTGTTTCGGGACATCGGGCCCAGATCCCGCCCGCCGGGTGTGTGGGCCGTGGCGCCCCTGAAGCCAACGTCTCCACTATCCAAGTTGTACAGGCACCAATATTGGCAACAGTCCCGCATCAGACCTGCTTGCTATGTCTGATGATCGCAGCAGCAAGTACGACTCGCAAAGTGAACAATGAAATCTATCTTTGAGCACATTTTGTATACATGTTGTATGACTATGCTCACGCGGTGACATGATTGCCAGATCTAGTAGACGCTGCTGGGTATCGAAGGGCCAACGCCGTGATATTTGTTTGTTCAGTGACAGATACCCACCAGGTACTCCAAATGTTCTAGATACACCCAGCAGGTTCTTTCAGCAAACGCCCAACCACACAAATTACCAACTCTCCACCCTCCCTACCCATCACCAAAGCACTACATACCGTGCCATTCCATGGTCTCGTCACTGGTCTCCGCGAATTGGATGACCTGAGACTCAGGCGAGCTTGGCGGCTCAGGGAGAGGATAGCCTCTGGACTGTAGGTAGTAGTGCATCTGGACGACCTAAAGGCTAGGTTAGCAATGTCCTGCTGGCATGGGCTCGAAACCTGAGGCCTTACGGAGAAGATGTTTGGCCGCCTTGATATGTTGATAAAGAGATTGTGGTCACGCCTGATCCTAGTCCAAGCCATACCGAGGCCAGCTGATGAACGAGTGGGTCTGTAGGCAGGCAAGCAAAAGTTGAAGAAGTCCGCTCTTTCGCTCCACGTCCAGTACGGGAAGAGGATCCGCACTTGGTATACTAAGACCTTTTCGGCGAAAGTATAGCAATCAGAGCGTAGGGAGATGTCATTCGAAGCGGACAGCGGTGACACCATGGCTTAGAGCTGTCAATTGCTAAAGGGAGACACAACGTTTGAATGAGTGAACAAGTAGGAGGAAGACGCATTGCCCGAGTGTCGAGGTAATCCTCTGCTCTTTTGACTGGATATCCTGCTTCATTTTTGTTACCAGCAGAGTGGTAGGTTCTTTGCTGGTGGAGCAACACTTTTGCGTGTTTCAAGGACGACAAAGGAATACCAGCTCAAGTTCTCGGTACCGAATAAGAGGCCGCTGTATGAATTTATTGACCCCTGTCACTGGATTCGGCTTCGGATAGTATTCCAAATTTCCCGCAGCCTTACACCTGGAATGCTTAATCAACAGCCTGACCGACTTCAGTCGAGCTCATCCATGATACGCGGCATTGATGAAAGACTGCTTGCAGAGACTTGAAGATGTGTAACAGACAGCATCCATTCACCGCAACTGAACTTGAAGCTTATTCCTGGTGGAATGAACCGCAGCCAATCAGGACTATCTCCAAGAAAGAAGTCTTGCCGACGCAGCCGCCGGCACGACCGAATTTCTACACAAGCTTGTCGTCGAAGTGTAAAGTAACGAAAAGACCCCCCGTGTTCTGGCATACCAACCAGTGGATTTACTGACTACACGACGTAGGCTCCTTGAGCAGCAAGACTAGACGACCCTTACCAAGGCTACAGGGATCAAGTACTTCCGTCAAAGAAACCTTGAGGCGCAGGCGATGACAATGGAAGAGGCTCAACATAGCCACAAACCATCTGCAACGATTGGAATCTCACCTGGACCAGGTGAGAAACATAATCAAGGAGGCCATGCTCAACATCCATCCTTAGTGGAACCCGAACTCCCCACCATCCAAACCGACGCTCCACAAAGCAGGGGCAGAGCCGAAGCCTTGCCATTCACGACTTGACACGGCTTCAGGTCTCAGCAAGAACACGCGACGATAAGACTCTCTGCGAAGCTCAATCCCTCGCAGTGGCGCACACAGACGTATTCCAAATCACACGTGCTTAAATGCCCGCTGAGGAGTGTCCTAACGCAGACCATACATTGCATATCGATTTGGCAAGTATAGCATCATCGCCGAAGAGACTCCCTCAAAGCTTTTACACCACCCGACACGGACACTAGCGGCCCGTGCCAAAACCCTCGAGCCTTCAAAACTAGTCTATGATTGGCCAAAATCTAATCCGTCGGCTACAACATACATGCATTCCATCCCCACTACCTGACCCTACCTATACAAAGCATCACCTCGGTCTCCAAACCCCGCACAAGAGCCACAGCCCACCCACACCCAGGATGTGGATCAATTTGGAATAAAAGCCACCCCCTCCAAAAATCCTCCGACTCAACCATGGTACTATTCTCGGACAGAGCGGCGCTAGTAAACCACAATTTCGAGGGTCCGAGCTCGCTTCCCCACCTATTGTTGCAGGACTTTATCCATCCACCGCGCATACTACAAGGTACCTCATCGAGAGGCCCTATCAATTATCTCCCGCAAATGCTATGCGGAGAGCTGTACGCACGGCACTTTCAGTAAGAGAACGCTGAATGCGGCAGTTTGAAGAGCGCTTCGACGTCAAGAATCCAAAATGTGACATGCGTGGATTTATTCTGTGGAGCTCCCAGCCTTAAAACTAGGAGTATTGACCAATCTGAGACTCTAGTCCGAACAGGTAACCGGTGACAACCTACATCATCCTCGTCGATCTCCGAGAACCTCTGCATAGGTACAGCCGGGACGAGTACTAAATTCGCCGGGACACGGGATGAGATGGACTTGCTACATCTCCACTCGATCACACCATCAAAGTCACGTATTCAATTCGCCTCTGTTATTCCTATCCAAAGGTAGGGTCAGATGAAGCATCCCCAGTATCGACGACCTACCCGTACTTGATTTTCCCTATGGTCGAGAAACCTGCCGTATCCATACCCCTCCTCCTTACGCATTGACGACTTGCAAACTCATTCGCAGACCATACTTCAGGGACCCTTCCAGATACAGGCACTTACATTGCGTGCTAAGCTGAACCCCCTGGCAGAGACTTGATCGCAAACAAGTACCTCCCATTTGAGCTTTGCGCGACCGGCCCAGCCGAACAGCCCCCTCAAACCCGGACAGCGCTTGCAACACTTGCCAATGATATGAAAAAGTTGGGAGTCGAATATTGTCACTTTGGGGTCGGAAAATCAATTCAATACGTCAATGCTAACAGACTGTGAAATAGTAAAGGCGTCATCCATTCGCAAACCCAACTACACCGGTCATACCAAATGTCTCTGCCAGTTCTCTAAGATCGGCAAGGTCGGGACGATTTAACCTGATACAACAGTACATTCAGCTCTGTATCAAGCGAGCCCCTACCGTACCACAAGAAATGCTACATCTCCACCCTTCCCAACACGCAAAGCATGCAAACCTCTCATACCCACACCCACATCTACTACTATCACCCAGACATCGCCTTAGCGTTCCCAACACCCTCCTACCTATCGCTTCCTCGTACCTGTCGACCGTTCATATCATAAAATAAAGAAGTAATTGCCCATGTCTAAGCTCCAGACCCTGTATGAATGCCACCACGGCTCAGTTGGTACTGCGGCTGATGATCTACTTACCAGTCCTCTTCAAGGAAGGAAAAAGGAAACATTTGTGGCGATTTATTGAAGAGACCGACTGATACGGTCGGATTTGGGATATAAATTGTCTTGTTAATATCATCGTAGCCGTGAGTCCCGGACTATCCATCCACAAGTCAATTTGGATACGAAAGGGGGACAAAAGGTCCCGAGTGTGCTTGGGTAATAGTCTCCATCGTTTCGGAAGACTTTCATATTGACGTAGATTTGGTAGTGATGTTGGAGGCATTTGATGAATCGTCTTGCCTGCGCAGGTTATTGAAATTGCACGTCCTATGCGTTCTCGATGTACTCCGAATGATGAGTCTATCTGTCAATGAATTAAGTGGCGTGATTGTGGAGGTGCCGTTAGTGGCCGGTCAAGCTGTACACGATTGGCTTTTGTCGTTGTTACACGTCCGATTGGACAAGCTCAATATGATACCAAGATATGGTACGGCCCGCAGCGCGAAGCCGCTGTCAACTGCTAGATAGCGACGGATCGACCTTAGAGCACCGCTGCAGATGCGGTAGCAGAGCCAATTGCGATGTGGCTCTCTTCCATTCTATTCGACGACACCCCTCGTGCGATATAACTTCCGAGCACCGGCTTCCCCTATGCGCCAGCATAAGTATATATACTGCGGAAAGCTCTCGGGCGCTAATCCGTCGGTGTTTGTTCAATGGATTGCTGTTGCTCTTGGTCCTTGGTCTGCATGGTTGTCACGTGAGGTTTATCACATTGTCGAAGTGTTACGGATGGATAATGTTTACTTGGAGTTGCAACCTCGAAAAACGGTTATGCCTTCCAGGACATTTGTGCGAAAAGCCATCACTAGTGTCGTTCGATCGATGAAGATTCATCTTGAGTAACAGTTGTTGCGATGACGCTTCGTGCCGTGCAGGGTCAAAATTGCTTGTTCTCACGTGCGGATGGATCTGAGCTTCGGAAGAATAACGCAGGAAGTCGTCATAGCCAATTCGATCCATATCGCGCATCGAGTCCGTCATTGCGCAGCCATGACTGACACTTTTGGCACTGACATTCGATCAGGACCGTGCGTTGGTAGGTTCGTTTGGCTGCATGGGGCGCAAAGCGTTCTGCTTTGGCATTCGATGCAGCATCTGTAAGCGCGGTCACGAGATTCGTGCCGGGTTAGTGCCCTAGCAGATCTCTCGTTGTCTCCTTCGGAACATTATAATCTGGAATTTTCCCCTTATGACTTCCACATCACAATGGCGGATTTCGAACAATAACGATCGACCATTAATTGGAGAATACTATCTTCCGAAGAGTTCTTCGCACGATCATGACGGGCAGACATGATCGAGAAAGTAAAGTTGAGATGACGGCTGACCTCCGCGACGATTTCACGCCAATGTCGAGCCTTGATACCTTCAAAGATGTGGAAGCCACTGTTACCCATGACAAGGAGAAGCAATTGAAGGTCTGTCCGCCGTGCGTCGACGGCGCATGCTCCGTAGGAAGCTTACATTGGCTGCAGAGGAATTTCGGCTTCATCTCCATGCTTGGTTTCACCACCACCATGTTGGCAACCTGGGAATCCGTTCTCTAGTAAGTCATAATATATTCTGAGAAATATCTCAGACTGAAATTTGAAGTGTAAACGCCTCTGCCCTCCTGAACGGAGGTCCGGTCTGTCTTGTATATGGTTTCATATTCTGCTTCCTTGGGTCCTTGGCTACCGCTGCCTCTCTTGCTGAGATGGTCTCGATGTAGGAAGTCCACGCAGCAAAGAGAAGCGAATGCTGACTCCGAAAGGATGCCCACTTCCGGCGGGCAATATCATTGGGTGGCGTTGCTGGCACCCCCAAACCACCAAGTGTTCCTGAGCTGGATCACTGGTCTCGCACCCTCTCCCTCGTCCATCGCAGCATGCAGCTGATAATATCAGGGTGGCTCTCGGTCCTAGGTTGGCAGTCGTTCGTCGCTAGCGCCATATATTTGGATGGAACTGTTCTTCAGGCTCTGGTGGTCTTGAATTATCCGTCTTATGCTCCGACGCGATGGCAAGCCATGTTGTTTGTGTACCTCAGTCTGAGTCTCGGTATGATCATCAACACCGTGTTTGCCCGTGTCCTCCCTAAGATAGAGGCCGTTCTTTTGATGATCCACATTTGTAGCTTCTTCGCTATCTTAATTCCTCTGGTGTGTCTGGGGCCCATCAGCGACGCTTCATTTGTGTTTGAAGCACTCAACAGTGGCGAAGGATGGTCGTCAGGGGGCGTGACATGGCTTATTGGCCTACTCAGTGGGGTCTTCCCTTTCCTCGGTAAGTAGTTATTCGACCTTCGATCCGAAAAGTAAGCTCACTCGGCGTGCTAGGCTATGATGGCCCATGCCATATGGGTAAGCTGAGATTCCGGCTCAACGCTCCGGGTTCAGGCTGACGGTCTCCCCAGTCGAGGAGGTACGAAACGCTACCGTCGTGGTCCCGTGGTGCATGGTCTTGACCATCCTTTTGAATGGCGCTCTAGGCTTTGCAATGATCATTGCATTTCTCTTCACGATCGGGAACATGGAATCGGCACTCAAGAACCCGACGGGCTACGACTTCTTGTATGTCTTCGAGAGAGCGACTAGATCGAAAGCGGGCGCGACTGCAATGTCAGGTCTTCTCATCACAATGGGTATGGGTGCAACGATCGGCATCATGGCTTCGGCATCCCGGCAGACCTGGGCTTTTGCGCGCGATGGAGGGCTCCCCTTCTCTAAATATCTTTCCAGGGTATGTCTCTGATCAATCTTGAATCGCCACCCTGATGATACTGAATAATTAATTCTTACGCAGTTGAGCCCACGCTCCGACTTACCTCTTCATGCAATCGCAATGACCGGTCTGTTCAACCTCTTTCTTGCACTCATAATACTCGTCTCCGCAACCGCATTCAATGCAGCCGTGTCTCTCACGCTTGCAGGACTCTCAATCTCATATATCATTCCCATATTACTCCTCATGGTTAGACGATTTAGGAATGGACCTCTGAAGTACGGCCCTTGGCGGCTCGGAAGAGCTGGTATATGGATCAATGCCTTTTCCGTGTGTTATTTAATCATTACAACCGTTTTCTCTTTCTTTCCGCCTGAATTACCGGTCACAGTCTCGAACATGAATTACTCAACTTTGGTGTTCGCAATTGTGGTCATCCTTGGTTTGGGGCATTACACTGTCTTTGCACGAAACACATATACAGGACCAGTGGCGAATTACTCGACTCGCCCATAGTCAGTCCAGGACGTGCTCCACTCTGGATGGACGAAGTGGACTGTTGTATTATTGTACAATATATGAGATGCGGCGTGTTAGGATACAGGCAGGAATATTGATAAAGCATTTCGAAGAGTGTATGTTTTCGTGGATCGGTGGAAAGTAGCGTGATCGGTCGTCAAATGATCCAAAGCTATGTCAGCGATACCTTTGCCACAATGACCAAACGTTTGCTAGAGTGTTAGGTCGCGGATGAAGCACTATACTTGTGTCGACAAGATACATGCTCGAGGATGGGCATTAGTTGCTGATAGGCTTTCCAAGTCCGACCTCGGCTATCATTCGTGAGAGAGTTGTAGAGGGTATACGTCCAGCATTTTTCGCCCAAGTCGAATTCGACCAGTGTGCAGTGTATAGCAGTGGGGTTGAAAAGTAGACAATCTTCTCCGTACAGTGCGGGTAGCGGTATAGATCGATCTCAAACTTACCGCTCGTTCTTTGCTATCTGGTCGATCTGATATTCGAGGTAGTTCTGCCCATACCATTCCCTCTAGCTGTTATCAATGTCGTTGGTAGAACCTCGTTGACGAAAATCCTAAATGTCTATGTCCTGCTATTGTGCTTGTGTCTCGAAGTGGTTGTGCCTTGTCTGAGGGGCTCATGGGGTAAGGAGGATCCGTTTGCAATTCAAGGAGGGGTAGTATAGCATACTTTGCACATGTTGGGATAATTATGTATATTGGAGTACCGGAAGCAAAAGTGTTTCAATCCAGAAGCGCAACGTATGACTTGCTGAATTTCGAACCGACAACGTTACGTAGACAAGGTATCAGATCTGAGGTTATATAGGCCGTACAAAGATCAGGATCAAATTTCCCGGGAAGAGTATTTCAAGCCCGTCGGCAGATGATGATAGAGGAAGACATGATAGGTACGGAGTAGAGAGATCTTGTAGTACAGCGCCAAGCCTTTTAGATTACTCTGTATCAAGAATAGCGTGGACATAATGATATCAATCTCCGTGGCGACTCGTGAAAGAAAGAGAATGTAAAGTAATCGTCGCAGCTCAATGGCTGCACCTCCACCTCTGGCTGGTCTCCGAGTCGTCGAGCTTGCTGGACTGGCTCCAGGTACGCCAAAGGGTTCCATTACTAAACCTCTGCCCTAACAGCACCTTCCACAAAGCACCGTTCACTTCGCTTCTCCTCGCAGACTATGGCGCCTCAGTCCTGCGAATCGATCGGTCTCACCCCCAAGCCCATACTGGGGACCCTCCACCTCCGACAGCTGACTCCCTCTCCCGACACAAATCATCCATTGCCCTGAACCTGAAGTCTCCTGCTGCTTTAGCTCTACTCCGAAGCCTGCTCACGCACGCCGATGTTTTCATTGATCCATTTCGCCCTGGAGTCCTAGAGTCGATGGGTCTCATCCCCAGCGAACTGCTTGCGAGCAATCTACGCCTGATCATCGCTCGTTTGACGGGGTTTCGCCGAGACGGGCCCTACGCTGATATGGCCGGTCATGACATAAACTACCTTGCTGTGTCTGGCATTCTCTCTCAGCTGGGCCGCAAAGATGCTCCCCCGTATCCTCCTGCCAACATCTTAGCCGACTTCGCTGGTGGTGGGTTGATGTGCGCTTTCGGCATTATGGCTGCACTACTGAGCAGAGGCCAGACTGGTAAAGGGCAGGTGGTGGAAGCGAACATGGTGGATGGAAGCGCCTACCTGGGGACCTTCATGCGCTTTAGCATGAAGACGTCGATGTGGGATGCACCGAGAGGGGAAAACGTGTTAGATGGAGGATGCCCATGGTACCAGGTGTACAAATGTAAAGACGGTGGCTACATGGCTGTTGGCGCACTCGAACCGCACTTCTTTGCAAAACTTATCGATGGGCTTGGACTCGAAATGTCGCAGGATCTTGATCGAGCCAATTGGCCTGCCATTACGGAGGATTTCCAGCAGCGCTTTCTGTCGAAGTCAAGGCAGGATTGGGAAAAGATCTTCGCGGGCAAGGATGCGTGTTGTACGCCTGTTTTCACTCAAGCAGAATTGGAACGAGATGGCTATGAGCAGAGACCTGCAGTCGACCTGATAGGGTCACCTGCCCTTAGTATTCCAGAAAAGTGCCAGTGGAGCAGTGAAGGACTCTCACCTGGAGCTGGCGGCGAGGACGTCCTGCATGCTTGGGTTGGCTGGAGGAGAGGAGTACATTACGACGTGGAGAATGGTAGCTTGGTTAAGGTCGCTACTGCAAAGCTATAAGGGGGACCCAAACACCGAGGTGTTTCCCAAGCAAAGTCCGCGATTGATGCCCCGCTACTCATGGTTCCAGTTGCTCGGCTGGCCCTTAGCTCGCCATTACTGCCATGGAAATGAGTCTGAGTCCCAAGGCATGACCGATACGTCAGCCGGCTACACTGTTGTGTCCAACATAGGCTTCCGACGACGGGGAGCTCTGCGACAGCGCTCTAGTATGACTCAAGAAGTCCTTGAACATTTGCAGCGGATACAAACTTAGGGCTTCCTCTTTCATTCACGATTGCCGTTGGATCCAAGACTTCTCAGTGGTTGCCGTTGACTGCAATGCACTTGAACAATTCGAATTAGTCAAAGAGACTAATGAAAGACGAAACGAGAATTGCCCCGGTCGACCAAGGAACTAAACAAGTTTCGTAGAGCAATCTAATTATCTTAGGTCTACGGAAAGATCGTCGCAGTGAATGACGATCACTGCCAGCCACCGCCGGCTTGAATATGTAACGTTTTTCTCTGTAAAAGCCATACTAAATTTGAACTCCGCTCTGCACCTGTGGTCCGAGAACTGAGCGATACACATCACCACGTTTGTGTAGGGGAGAGCACTATCGCAGAACCTGCGTCTTAAGAATAAATGGAACAGATCTCTATACTATCCTCCTCCACAAGATGCAAAACCCTATCTGCTAGGGTCTTTGACAAAAACTACCATATGGTATAAATCTCGAAAATGTTTGTCTTCCATATAATCAAGAAACAGGGGAACAACTGCGTGATATCGTCTTCACATTCAAGTATCAGTACCAAATCAGCGAAGTCGACTCTCGGGTCCGTTCAGCTATCACAGATTTCTCACAAATAGCGTTGACATTATAAATCAATTTGGAGAATTATGACGCCTGCAGACAGAGGACCTTGAGAGTGCTTTTAATACCTTGCGAAGCTACCTCTGAACACAGAGAATGCTTCATGCTGCGTAGGCATGGTGACGTGCGGAGTGAGTAGGCGTGTCTATATGCGTGAATGGGTAATTGCATCGGTCCTCAGCAGTGCGAACTTGATGGAGAGTGGTATAAACGAGTAAGCTGAATCTCCTCCATCTTTCTTTTTACACTATCAGCCCAAGATCTAGTATCCTCATCAACATCCTCTCTATCAATGATCACCCCAAACCTCTCCTTCCAAAAATCCCATCGCTCTACACAAAACCCTGTCTTCCCCTGCCATAGCCTTCCACCGTAAGCCACACTCCGGCCTTCCAGGTTCCCTTCCTCGGGTACAAACACCCACTCCCGCTGACTTCGAAAAAGGAAGTTACCTGCGTAGAACACCCACACCGCGGCGGCAGGCACATTTATCCAAAGCTCATCTGCATGCAGTTCATCTTCCAATGCAGCCCGCATGGTATGAATAGCATACACCTCATAGTCGAGCGCTTTGCATTGTTTGGTTACCAGCCGAGCAACAAAAGCATTGGCTCGCGTCCACTGTTCCCTTCTCAAGTCATAGTCCGGAAAAAAATCTGGATCGAGTCGGCCATTATGGCCCAGCTCTGAGTACACGACACGGGCAGCATCTGACCAGCCACCCACGAATTCCGGAGAGTAATAGGGAAGATCGGCCCATAAGATGCTGCCCGGTGGTTCTGTCACCATCCTCACCTCGTCGGAGGGTGATGGACGTTCGGACAGTCCTATGAGTATCTCTGCTAGTCTGGTGTGCCATGCAGCATTATCATGGGGGATTTGGGCCATGATGGCATTAAAGGTATGCCATGTGAAGTAGAGGGACCGGTCTACGAGGTCGTCGAATTCGCGGTCATAGTATGAGTCGATTGGACTGGCGAGCCGATCTACAGTCTCTGCGAGGGTGGATCGGTCTTTCAGATAGGAACGGATGGCGTTGAAGGGACGATCGGCTGGTGCGCGAGGCTCGGGGAGTCCGGGGCGGATCCTTGGTAATTCGAGTTGGGGATTCATGATGTGGAGATCAGGGTTACTTGAGGAGTTGATGCCTCGAATTTTGAATCTTTAAAGAAAGACCACAGGGTTGTGAGAAGAGATCGAATTGGTTCATGATATATCGTTGTCCCTTGGGGGCTGATACATGCAGTTAAGCGCCGTAATTTAATAGTCTCTTTTGGAGCCATTGGCTGCGGCGCCAGCTACCCTAGATCCTTCGGGTCCTTCGATCTCGAAACAATTCTATAATACTGGCGCCGCTCTTTGATCCTTCGAGTTTACATGTTAGACGGAGGACTCGGCTGTACGAAAGGATTGCCGTACTGTATAACGCTCCATATAATCTACCGTAGTTATAGAATTAGCGTGGGGTTCAGAAACTCAGTCACTCGCGGCTTGGCAAAGGTAGAGCATCGTACCGCGTCCGCCGACATCATCTCTTCTCCATTGTTTGAAGTCAGTGAAGTATACTGACCTGAACCCACCAATCCGTGTGCTGTATTGCATCACGTATCCTCAAGTATGTCACTCTATACCGTCTGTACCGCCTATGTACCGTTGTGGCGTATAGGGCAAAGCACGTGCAGGAGGTCATTGGAGGTTGTCCACTCAGATCCCCTCTGGAGCTCGACCATGAGCCCTGCCCGATAGGGAAGCTCGCAAGATGCAGACCAGAACCCGTCATCAGCACTCGTACCTGCTTGCTGGTCAGGACAATCGCTATATAATGTTGACTTCGGCATCCACAGACATGGGCCGTGGTCATAGTTCTCCCACGCAAGCATGCTACAACCAACCCTCCTCGCTGCATTGGCAGCCACCACGGCCTTTGCTTGTGATTCCTGCTATGGCCCAGCAACTCCCGACCTGCACACCAGGCTCGTCAGACGTATGCAACCAGAGGCCTTGAACGCTACCGTCGCTCCCAAAAGCCCTCTTGCCTGGGGGCAATTGAACTTCCTTCACACCACTGATACCCATGGTTGGCTTGAAGGACATCTCAAAGAACGCAACTATGGTGCAGACTGGGGAGACTTTGTCAGCTTCGTCAAGGATATGAGGAAGAAGGCCTCTGGCTATGGGGTGGACCTCTTGTTGGTTGATACAGGTAAGGGAGAGACCATAGTCGCGCGCTGTGACTAATGATCGCAGGCGATCTTCACGATGGCGCGGGTCTTTCTGATGCCACTAAGCCCAATGGCAATGTGTCCAACGCCGTGTTCGAGAGGATCGATTACGACGTTCTGACCATCGGTAATCATGAGCTATACTTGACTGACATTGCCTACGAGACTTTCACACAATTCAGCAAGTACTATGGCGAAAGATATGTGACCTCGAACGTCCGGATTCTGAACAACGCCACGCGCCAATTCGAATATATTGGCCAGAAATACCGTTATTTCACGACCGCTAACGGGCTGAAGATCATGGCATTCGGTGTGCTATACGACTTCAAGGGCAACACAAACTACACGCAAGTGATCCCGGCTGCGAATATGACAAAAGAGCAGTGGTTCATTGATGCTGTCAACACCCCCCAACCTGTGGATCTCTTCCTGCTCATAGGACATAACCCCGTCAGGCCGTCCGATTCGGCAAACACCCTGAAAATTGTACAGAAAGCAATCCGTAATGTGCGTCCGAACACACCTATTCAGCTATTTGGTGGACATTCGCATGTCCGTGACTTGGCGGTATACGACTCCAGTTCTGTGGGGTTAGAGTCTGGTCGCTATTGCGAAACTCTAGGATATTTGTCCATGTCAGGAATCCAGTCATCTAGCTACAAAGGGAAGATGAACCCGGCCGGTGTACCAAATCCAATTCAGAAGGCGATTAACGTAACCGCCAATGCAAGCGCGATCCGGGTATCTCAAATCTCTGATGGCCAGGCCCAAAATCCAAAGGGTCCGCTGTATTTCCGCCGATACCTCGACTGGAACCGCTTGACGTTCGAGTTCCACGCAGTCGGCTCGCAAGCTAGCACCTTCGACGTCGCTCCCGGCCCAAGTGTGTCTGCCGAGATTACACAGGATCGAAAGGCTTTGAACCTCACAGCGTTGTACGGTTGTGCTCCACAGACATATTGCATCTCCTGTGTACCGTTCCTTTCCAATGGTAGCATCTTTAGTCTGATCGAAGTCGCTCTTGCTGCTGAGGTCGTCAACAAGTCACGGGCGACAACCCCTCGACTTATCCTCATCAATACTGGCAGTATTCGCTTCGATCTGGTCCAAGGTCCCTTCACTTTCGACGACAGCTTTATCGTCAGTCCTTTCACAGACGCCTTTCAGTATATCGCACAAGTCCCATACGCAGCGGCCTCACAGGTTCTCGATACGCTCAATGCCCAGCCAGACTCCAAGAAAAGAAGCTTGGGGCGTTCGGAGTACAGGCCTGACTTCAACGGGGCCGACGGCTGTTACGACACACCATACTTGCTAGCGGACGCAGAGTCTCGCCTCTACTCACGAGACTCGAAGTCCATGACCCGACGGGCGATTCCCGCCCTGACGCCTGGCTACGTGACCTCTGACGACTTCGGCACGGACGGTGACGACACGCCACACTCCAAGATCCCCAACTTCGACCTGCCAGCGTACGTCCAGACAAACGCGTCGTTGCCCACGACCGGTCAACCTGCCACGGTCGATCTCATCTTCCTGGACTATATCGCGAGCGATGTGCTGGCGGCGCTGTCGTCGCTTGGGGCGAAATACACGAAGGCGAATGTGGCGCCGTATCTGCCAACGAGCTTTACGACGAACAGCTATCTGCCGGCGTATGCGCAGCAGTTCTGGAGCAAGGGGCCGGTCTGTCCTGTGGGTCAGGGCGTGCAGTGAGATCGTAGATGACTGTTTATGGAAGTATGAACTGGGTCTGGATAGGGAGAAGTGATGTTTTGATGACCGATACAGAAATCTAGAATATCATCTGTACATACATAGCAACGAAGAAACTACCATACATACGAGAACCATCACACATAGCGTTTACAATAACAAATTCCGTAATCCTTACAACATCTAAACCTCCCCTCTTCCCCCCACCAAACCACAAAACCCATCTCCTCAACCTCAACCTTACGTACCATACTATCCCACCTCTCCAATCCAATCCACACCTCCCACCTCCCACCTCTCCCATCCACACCTCTCACCCACCTCCCACCTCCCACCATCCCACCTCTCCCAGCGCCTCTCCCAGCAACCACCACAACATCCCGCATCCCGCATCCCATCCACCCTACCGTCATGTCTACCCCCTTCCTTTGCCGTCCACGCAGCTTGCTGGCACTCTCTCTCATCCGCCGCAATGCTCCCCCGTCCCTTCCAGCTTTAGAAGTAGGAGTATAAGATTCGTCCGCCTGCTGCAAAGGGAACTACAACAACGTAACTCCGCATCGTGCCCTTTGGAGGCGAGCAGGAAGGATCTAGTGGTAAATCGATCGTTCGTTACGTATTGCTATTGATATTGATATAAACCCGAAGTATGGATTGTATGGGCTTATAGCTTCCATGAGGGGCTGTTGCTAGGTATGAAAGACGATGAGATCGGGAATGGATTTTTCCGATATGATGAAGTAGCGCATGGTGTAGTACCATAGCTCGATATAAGTCTTCAATGTAAATAAGGTATTGTCTATCGCGCTCGGAGATGTGCGCCGATGAAGCGGTTCGGGGATACTTTCTACTGTTGATATGTGGTGGTCTGTGTTATCATAGATGCCTAGGTTTGGTGCCTAGTTCTTTTACAAAAATGTTTCTCTTATAGGGTTGGACATCACAGCTACACCAGCCATATAGCATCTGCGACTCTGCGATTGAATCTTTGAATGGAGTTAGAAAATCGATGTTGATATGTTGGACTCCCTTAAGCGATCCGAGTGCAATGGGATGGGAAGTGGGGATATGGACGTTCGAACTTTGTACGTGTGACATTACTCTTTCGTGGAGGGTCGATTAGATCTGGTAATATCGCTGAGTCAAGATAGCAGGAGCGAAGCGCATGAACCGAGTCCCTCCGGAGCCGCCGATATATACAAATCACCCTTTCTTATAGAACTTATACCGATATCCCTGTCCCCCATCCCCACTCGTCTTGGGTCCGAGCTCCTCCCTCCCCCATCCCCACATCAACACTTTCCCCATCTTCTCTCGCTCTCTCAACAGAAGTTCAATCCTCCGTCTCCATTCCTGTTCCCTCTCCTCAATCGTGGCTACGAAGCGGGATTCCATTTCTGCATTCACGATCGCGTTCGCTTGCTGTACGTCTTGGATCTGCGCTCGAGCGGTTTCTGCCCTGGTGTTTGCGCGAGAGAGTTGGGTGCTTAGGGTACGGATTGCGGAGCGGAGGTCTTGTTCTAGGGCTGCGGAGGTTTTTTGTGTGGTGGTTTGTTGGTGGGTTAAGGCTGTGAGTTGGTGAGCGAGGGACGTGAGTCTTTCTTGATGGGCTTTTGCGAGCTGAGCTGAGTGTTTTCGCATGTTCTCTTCTGACTGCATGAGAGCTTGACGGAGCGTCTGGATCTCGTCACTGTGATTGGCTTTTAGGTAGGTCAAGGCGATTTGGTGTTGATGAGATAGTTCTTCAAGGAGGGCTTTGTGGTTCGCTTCGTTACTTATGATATGGTCGTCCGTGACTGGTGCCGTTCCCACGTCTGCGGAATTTCCCTTATTGACAATGGCATCTAGCTCTACGACTCGCTCAGCTTGACGGTGGTTTTCTTGCACCAGACGGTCATTTTCATCCTCGACTGTGTCCACAATACGTCGCGTCTCTCCTAGTTGCTCTTGGGCCTGACGGAAATCCCTTTCGATAGCTTCGACTTTGCCGTTCAGTTCGGAGATCTCTTTATCTTTCCGTGCGATGATTACGGCCAGCGAGGCGGCTTCGTTGGCCCGATCGACGCTCTCCTTACGCTCAAGCGCAACTTCCTTTCTCCTAGCTTCTAGTTCCGTCTCCAGATACTTGACCGCAACGCAGTTTGTTTCTTGCATCGTTTCGATTAGAGCCTTACGGCCACTGGATTCATCATTACTTGCTTTCAGATCCCGAGATAACACCTCAATCTGAGACTTGGCAGCGTTGTTATCGAGTTCTGCTTGGACCTTGATGGCCTCCAGCTCCTGGAACGCTGGCTCATATTTCGCTCTCAGCATCTCAACCTTCGTACCCCGTTCCGAAGTGGCTCGATTCTCTAACGCCCGAAGCTGCCCCATGACGTTTTTGTACTCCAGTGTCAGGTCCTTATTCTCACTTCGCAAAGCGTCTTTGGAATCTTCATGTGTTTGCTGTAAATGGTCATGCTTTGATTGTAAAGCATTATACCTAGCACGGTCATCATCTCTGGCGCTGTCATACTCATTTCTCATCTCCTCATGCTCCTTCAGAAGAGCTTCGTGTGCGGCGCGGCGAGCCTCGTCCTCTACCCGCATGTTCTCGACCTCTGCCTGTAGTGCCGAAATACGATCAAAGACCTCTTCCGCTGCCTTCTCTTGCAACATCTCGGTGCTCAATCGAGGCAATGGGGGAGCTTGTAATTTAGCTTCCTTCTCTATACCTTCCTCAACAGTTGCATGGTCTCCTAGTGGGACGGGTGTAGAAACCCCCAGCGGTTCGATTGCACTCTCCTCCGGGAATCCATGCCCACTAATTGATTCGGACAAGTCCTGTTCGGAATCTAGATCCGTGCCATGCTCTTCAGCAATATCCTCGGTCTGTTCTTTTTTCGATTTCTTGCTACCTCTCATCCACGCTTCCAGATTCTGCGTGAAGTCTTCAGGTCCCTCATCTTCACTGGCTACTTCTTCCCTCGGGTGTATTGCATCCCCCACTAGCACACTGCTTGGCTTGTCTCCTAATCCACCCATGTCAACCTCATAGCCATCCATGAAATCATCCGGTTCGTCCTCATTTTCGTCTTCGTCTGCGTCTACATCCTCCCTTCCATCATCATCTTCATCTTGATATCCATCTTCGTCTTCGTCTCCTCCTTCGGCTTCGGCATCGGCATCAGGAATGTCCTGCTGCTTCGGGGAAGTTTGATGATTGATTCGCCCGTCTTGAAAGGCCTGTTCGAAACCCATTGGACGTGCACTTCCTTCTTTCTTTCCTAGCTGCGCAAGATCCACGGTATAATTCTCCACACTGAAATCTCCTAGGCTTCCATCGCTGGAATGCGCGACCGATCGCGTACGGCGAGATCGTTGTGAAGAGGCTAAGCCGCTTTTCCTTGGCAAGGATGTCCTGCGATACGCGCCTGCAGCCGACATGGGGCGTGGCAGGGGAAGTGTGGAGCTGAAGGACGGTGTTGAGAAGGCTGATGAATTGGGCAGCTGTAGCTTTGTTTGCAAGGGCCGGTCAGGCCTGGGTGGAGTGGATAAGGAGTCTGGTCGCGACATTGTGCGACTTGATGTGAGTTCTCGAGAATGCTTGCTGAGCGATCCTCCAGTACAGTTCAATATGATTTACCTATGCTTCGCGTTCGATAGGCGCGAAAAGCGTAAAGTAAGTGAGGTGTTGTTTACATGCCAAGACTTGTTATCGCAATACTACGCCCCGATAGGCTAGCGCTGTATTACTGATGTAGCCGTGCCTATTATCATTCATCTAGCCTTATTCGTGCCTATCACCATTCATCAACGATTATCCTAGTCCGCAATCAGCTTGTGGAAGTGGGAGAACTTTCGCCTGGCTATAATGGGTGTCCCAATTGCAGCCAATGTACTTGGTACCCTCGGCGCCGTATGCTGGTCTGTTCAGGTATCAAATCGCGAGACGAAGCTTCAGCGCCATAGGTCTGAAGCTCGATAGTTGATACCCCAAATCATTGTCAATTATCGTCGCCACAACGCCGTAGGCTTGCAGCCTTCGATGATGCTCCTCTGGGCTTCGGCAGGCGTACCATTGGGAGTTTACAACATCACCGAAAAGTTCAACATCGCTTTGCGTATCCAGGCGCAGATTTTGACATTCTTGAGTCTAGTCACTTGGAGCCAGTGCCACTACTATGGTAAGAAATGGAGCATTGGCAAGTGTGCCACTGTTTTGGTAGGAATGTGTATTTTGATGGGTGGTGTGGAAGCGGGCTTGATCTTTGCTTTAAGAGTAAGTCTTTGGTCACAAATCGATGATCTTTATCGCCACGATAGAAGTATGTCAGCGAACGAGTAACATCATAAAGGCAGGTATTGACAGGCACATCACTTGGCCGACCACTCTCATGGCTGTCCTCGCTGCTCTCTTTCTAGCTCTTGGCGTGCTTCGGCATTACTGGGACATCTACGTTCATCGGACCGTCCGAGGTATTAGCTTCATTTTCGTAGCCATCGATGCTGCTGGTGACCTTTTCTCCTTGATATCAGTGTGTAAGATAAGCCCTGGCCATTACATTCATGTCTAATCTCACGATCTCAGTCTTTCAGGCGGAATTGAATGTACTCGGGATGGCCATCTATGGTACTGAGCTAGCTTTGTGGACCGGCGTGTTCATCTGCGGCGGGTACTTCAATCTGATACCATGGGCCAGGGCCAACATTAGGCGCAGGAGGCAGCAAGCCGAAACAAAAAGGGAGGTGCAGACTCAACCAAATGAAAGCGGTACAGTTTCGCTGCATCGAATGCCTTCATCCACCTCCGTTTTCAGAACCCCCTCTGCTACGCTGGTAGAGCGCAGCAATAGATAACCTCAAGCAAACTCGACATTGGATGCCTATAAAGTTCAGAAGCAGTAGGCTTGACATATGGGTTCCTATATCCAGTGTACTGGTCTCATCGACTGGCGGTGGAGCGGCCTCGCAGTGTCTAAGTCGACTTCCATCGGTGTGTTGAGCAATCGCCTATACCGGGTCAAAAATTCCGGTACTGAGTCTTACGCCAGTACAATCAAAAGCCACCGCAGCGCCAACTGCGATACCCTCTTGCTCTGCTAGTCATACTCGGCGCTGAAATGCCTGTACCAGAAAAGCATTGACGGGCCGTGGGTTTATGAATGGCAAGATACATCCCAGCGTGTGGATCGATGCATAATCGCCCTGCCTTGTAACGAGTCGCTCCTAAAGTTGTCGGCAGGCTTGATTGGGGTATCGATTCCCTAATGATGATACTGATGACGAGGTTCTGATTATCCGGGCTCTGTGCTGCCATTCGTTTCCACCACTCCCTCCACCATTGAACCTTCAGGTAGAGCCACCTTTACTTTCTTTCTCACTATGTTCGTAGACAACATGTTGATTCCAGACTCCATCGTTCCAACCCCAATCGTTGTAGCATGACCACTCAGTTCTTCAACTGGCCGCTTCTTTTTCCTCACCAACCCAGGATTCAGTACTGTGGAGCTCTCTTGATTTGCTTTCGTATTGCACTTCATCATGATTGGGATGGTACCAATCACAAGGCGACCCCAGCTCTGGACCCCAGCCCTTTCAGCAACGTCGATGATCCACTTCTGGGAACTCTCGAGAGCAGTTCCTTCATTCGCGTAATCAAGGCGCAGTAGCAAATTGCTGGCGCGCTGGTAGTCTTTTTGCCGCAGAACGACCTCGCCGCGACTTGATTTAGGCCAGTAATAGTACTTTGTCTCTTCAGGCTGACTTTGAAGTAGGGCCTCCTTCAGCTTATGGGGCGTAGGCGTTGGCGTGTGCTGTGAAGTTACAGGTGTTTGCTTCGATGGTGTGGAAGGGGATTCCAGAGGCGGGCTCGACCGGATTGGAGATTGTGTTGGCACAGGAATTAGGTCCTGTTGCTGGGAAACGTCTGGCGTTGGCAATGCCGTCTGTGAAATATTACAGCAGCGTTCTTCCTGATCACTTGTTGTGATTGGATTGAGCAGACTAATTGGTTGGAATGTCGCCCATAGAAAGCCTACAAGGCGGCCAGAAGAGCATTCTTGTCGAAACGACATCATATCCCAGAATTGTTCCAGGCTTCTCACGCTTCTCCACCGGCCAGGATTCTGTGACTGCGGCTGTGACAGTGAGGATTGCGAGCCTGCGTCGGGAAGCTCATCGTCTAGCTGCTCCACGAAGCGAGCTTTGGGATCATCCGGGAATCTAGGTATCAAGCATCTCTCAGGAAGACTCGATGACCTACCAAGCTCCGTGAGGGGATCAGACGTAGACCATCGATCCTTTCCCGTCGACTGTCCTGACTCGTCTTTCGGCAAAAAGCTTCGTGTCTCGTATGTATCGCATCCTGGCACTCTGAGATAGCCATGAGACTTACCATCTGTCTTCCTCAATGTAGCACCTTCATGCTTCTCGATTGTGGCCTTAGTTGCATCTCCATAAGATACCAGAATCGGGTCAACTACCTTGCACCACCATCTGATCAACCCTCTGTCGTCCAAGACATGTTTGTGGCTGTTCTCAATGCTTGCAGGGAAGAGGTATTGGTTCTGCGCTCTAGCGAAGAGAGAGAGGACGAGGCTTCTATCAGGTCGCCGTCGCGCGTCAACAAGATACTGTAGGAATGTAGTGGATATTGCTTTGAGCGGGGAGGGTGTGCCAGGTCGTAATTTGAGCAAGTAAAGGTAGCCAGTTGAATCGGCCTTGGAGACGAACAGGGTGGTAAGGTACTCGGTGCTGTAGATGAGCACCTCGATGCCGAATACTTGCAATTGTTCTAGGCTCGCGTCCGTCGATACGCTCAAGAAATGGCTCTCACAGTATGTTTCCTCTGCCAGCCCACCTGGAGGTGGAGCATAAAGAGGGCGGGACTGGGTTGGCGGGGTGGAGACATGGTGAATCGTGAAGCGACAACCCTCCGGCAAGACCTCAGCAAGCCGTCCTTCCAGCAATGACCCAGTTCCTGTAGTCATGTAGGAAAATTTATATCCGATAGAGAGCGACAAGCAAAAACGAGCAATACTGTGAGCCCTCAAAGATCTTGGTGGCAGAGGTCATGAAATGTGGGCTGAGGCGGACTCCAGCCCCTAGTGCAGTTTTCGCCGCAAAAGAGCCACTCTCCAGCATTGAACCTCTTCTATCCTACAGAATTGGCTTCGAGTCTTTGGAGACGTCTCGACACGGATCATGTCCAAATCGTCTTTATCTTTAGCAAATCTCGCGAAACCCTTCCGACAACAATCAACCTGCAAATGTGCCTCTCTTCATCCACTTCATATCCAATCTACCAAATCGCTCAGCACATCCAGCAAACATCACGAAGAGGCCGAGCTCTATGGTAACCGTGGGCGAGAGCTTCGGACAGAGCGAAGATGGGAAACCACTCCTCCACGAATGATGGCGCCCGTCCGCTCCAAACCTCCAGTCGAAGACAATGATTATATTGTCAACAAGGATCCTGAAAAATTGGACCGAGTATACATCAAGATGCTGGGACGAGGTGGTGACGAAATGTTGACAGATGAGGTGAAGTGGTTGGCTGTAACACATAAGAGCTTCGACCATGGGAGGAGAGGATATAACGATCGGCTGGCATTTTTGGGTATGTACAGAGGCTTTAGGATAATTTTGACGGGGAAGATCTCTTTTGACAACACTCCCTGCAGGTAGGAGGATAGTCGAGTTACAGAGTTCGTTGGCTCTTGTGCATGGAGCCGCTGCCAACAACTCCGCGCCTATGCCAGACCAGTACGGGCGAGAATCCTTTTCCCACCCAGCGCTGCAAGGTCTGGACGGGCTCACGGAGACTGCCAAGCTTAAGACATTAGAGAAAAGGAGATTGTCGCAGCTGGCAGAGAGGTATGGACTTGATGGAGTGCTACGGTGGAAACCTCAAAGGGTATGAGCTCGAACTATGCACGAGAACATTGGAAGCTGAAGCTGATGTGCTAAAACAGATGGGCAACCTCCGGACATCTGGATTTCCCATAGTCCTGACACAAGCACTCTATGCGATCGTTGGGGCGGTAGCACTACAAAGGGGAGGAGAGGTTGCGAATGAGGTAGTAAGGGGAAAAATCATGCTTCCACTGGGTCTTCAATAAGTATTAAATTCTTGCGTCTCTAAGAGGAGTATTCACATAGCAGTGGGACATATGGGAGCTCTGTACATATTGTTTTATAAACACACAATCTCCAATACCTCCATTCCATCCTGAAAGTCCCTAGCACATAAACATAATCCCTAGTCTGCGAAACGTCAAACATACCAATCTTCATCAAAATTGTTGCATCTGTACGATCCCTCTGACACCGCCTATGCAACAGGACAAAATGCACAGCCAGTTCTTAATGGAATCCCATGGTCCTAAAACCAATTCCCTCTCCGCGCCGCAAAAATCGCAATATGCAGCAACCGAAGTTTCCAGCAGTCGAATCTGGCATTACGCCAGGTCGGTCGCGGAGCTGTTGATATGCACTGTCTATAGGACGCGTTGTTGTAAAAGAGGAAGGATATCCATGATTGAGAATTTGATATTGCAGGGAAATTGTATTAGAACTAACCTGTTCTGGACAGCTCTTGGCAGATATCTTGGCATAGATATTGGAATCGGAGGTGCCTAAGATGCAGCCGGCCAAATCTTGGTGGTACTCCTCGACAACTCATGAGCAATGACCTCCTTTACTACATCTATCTGATCTGAAAATCCCTCATCCTTCGCCTGACGAGGCCACTCCCACCACCCGCGCCCCACAATGGCGTCCGCAGTCTTCTTCCTCGACCTAAAGGGCAAGGTACAGCTCCCCGAATACTGGCATTCGTAGCTTACAGCTGACATCACCACCAGACCCTCCTCGCTCGCAACTACAGAGGCGACATCCCCATGTCCGCAGTCGAAAAGTTCCCCGTTCTCCTCTCCGAAGCCGAAGAAGAATCCTCGGCAGTCCCACCATGTTTCTCGGACGAGGGCATCAATGTATGTCCGCTATGCACGCGAACATATGTACCGTGGAAGGATAGAATGGCTTATATACATTCTCCATCCACCCACAGTACCTCTACATCCGACACAACAACCTCTACCTCCTCGCCCTCACAAAACGAAATACCAACGCCGCCGAGATTCTACTCTTCCTGCACAAAATCGTCGAAGTCTTCACCGAGTATTTTAAAGAGCTTGAGGAGGAGTCGATACGGGATAATTTCGTTATCATCTACGAGCTACTGGACGAGATGATGGATTTTGGATATCCACAAACGACGGAGAGTAAGATATTACAAGAGTGGGTCTTCTTGCATGTACATTACGATTGTCCACAATGCCCCGAGGAACTCGGGTCGCTGACTGGACGATGATTCTGCAGATATATAACGCAAGAATCCCATAAACTCGAGATCCAAGCCCGCCCTCCGATCGCCGTCACAAACGCCGTCTCCTGGCGAAGCGAAGGTATCCGCTACCGCAAAAACGAAGTCTTCCTCGATGTCATCGAATCCCTCAATCTACTCGTCTCCTCTACCGGCAATGTCCTGCGCTCGGAAATCCTTGGCGCTGTGAAACTGAAATGCTATCTCAGTGGTATGCCGGAACTCCGACTGGGATTGAACGACAAAGTTATGTTCGAGACCACAGGACGAGCGACGAGGGGAAAGGCCGTGGAGATGGAGGACGTCAAATTCCATCAGTGTGTGCGATTATCGAGATTCGAGAATGATAGGACGATCAGCTTCATACCGCCTGATGGCGAATTCGAACTCATGAGTTATCGACTGAACACGCAGGTGAAACCGCTGATCTGGGTGGAGAGCGACGTTAGGGTGCATTCGGCGTCCAGGATCGAGTTTACACTAAAGGTCTGTGGGTTCCAAGCGCTGGCTAGCTCGGTACAGACATTTCAGGTGCTGACTTCCAGCTTTTGTAGGCACGAGCGCAATTCAAGCGTCGCTCCACCGCCAACAATGTCGAAATCTTGGTCCCTGTCCCCGAAGACGCCGACACTCCCCGTTTCCGCACGAATATTGGCAGCGTTCATTACGCGCCCGAAAAGAGCGCTATAATATGGAAGATCAAGCAGTTTGGCGGAGGCAAAGAGTTCCTCATGCGGGCAGAGCTAGGCTTGCCGTCCGTGAAAGGCGACGACGAACACGGAGGTGGCATGACAGGGGGCTTCGGAGGAAGCATGGGAGGTGCGGGACAGGGCGGCAAGGGCAAGAGGCCGATCAGTGTGAAGTTCGAGATCCCCTATTTCACGACAAGTGGAATCCAGGTGCGGTACTTGAAAATAATAGAGCCAAAGGTTAGTGCTGTCGATTCTCTTTGCTTGCATGGTGGTTCATCTCGGCCCCTTCCCGTGTGGCTAGTGATCCCAGGTTGCCATTGGTTGTGCCAACTTCGACCGCGGCGCTTCTGTCTTGCATGTCGTGCCATGCTGTCGATCTCAGTACTCATCTCAGTCTTTTGCACTTCCCGGCTTTCCCCTTGCGCGTGGCAATACGGCAGCGGTCGGATCGGTGCGATGAGCCGCAGATCCTCCCGGAATGTCATTGCTCTGTTCCTTGTGGCGCCTCTCGCTAACTAAATACGCAAACAGTTGCAATATCCTTCTCTACCTTGGGTTAGATATATAACACAATCTGGAGACATTGCTGTACGGTTGCCGGACGTCCAATGATCGGAGATTTGCGTACATGAATAGCGTTTGGGGTTATGGAGTGGCTGGCTGAATGCAGTGTGATAGCGAAGCTCGCTTAAGCAGAGGCGCATGTGTAAATAGATATCATAGCAAAAGGAAATCTTGATTCTTTTCATGGTGTTGACTCCTTTCTCGTAGCATCTTGGAGAGTGTCGTATGTTTCGTAGTAGGTATTGACGCCGTCGGTAAACGCCTCGAGTGAACAGAACAATGCACGTAGGGAGAAATGGTCATCATCATGCGACCATGAGTGGCGAACGGCCTAGTAAACATATAAGCGCCAATATGAATTGAAACAATCCCTATGGGGTATCATGAACGGGCTCTCACCCAGCGAATGGGATTGGAAAGGCAGCGAAGATGACGCTAGGGCATTCGTAGATAGCGTGGCGTGGTATATCAGCTACTTCGTTGTGGCTTGTTTCCTGGAACGTAATATCCTTTGGAAGGACCCGTTGCAGGCCCAGTGGAGGATCCGGTCGATACCGTGGAATGGGGTGCCCGGGAAGGTGGTCGTTGAGGGCCATAAAATGGGCCGTATTCTCCCCTTTGCAGCTTATCAAGGGATTGTCCGGTCGAATGGTCGGGATTTGTGGGGTCTAAGTAAACAGTGACGACCATGCCTCGCCTGGGTATATCTAAGAATATGATTAGTGATATGAAGACTAGGGGCTAGAGAATCAAGACCCACGGCCACTTGGGTACAGATTGGTGTGGGGATTCCAAACCCCTGGCTGTAGGGATTGAAGAAGGACACTCAACCCTGGTCCAGTCGGTTGTGTCGAGAATGCTGCCAGTGCAAATAGCAGCGGGAGGTTCCCAATGAGCCCTGCCTGGACACGAGTCGGCGACGTTTCTGGGTGACATTCGTACCAGTCAGGCAAGAGTTGAGGCATCCAGTGTTCAGAGCCAGGGGCGGCGATACCTGCCTCAGCTCCAACGCTAGAAATGGAGGAATAGTACCTGTTAGTGCCCGGGATACGGTCGTGATCAAAGGTAAGGGGCCGCCAGCCGTTGACCTCATTACGTACACTATGCTGTCTAGCATCAAAGGGTACGGCGAGTAAATGCGGAGTATCCTCACGTTGTGAGAACACAGTAGCTGTGCTGTAGGGAGTGAGAGTCGCCGTTCGTATAGGATCATCTCGCGCGCATGGTGAGAGACTACCGCCCATCCATCGAAGCAGTATAGCAGGGCCATCCCCTCTCTTGTATCCGTTTGTCTGGTTGGGTGGTAGAAAATAACCCTCCCCAGTGCGTCTCAGTGATTGCCCGCCTTCCCCATAGTCCGGACTCAAAGGCTCAATCTTGACTATGAGACTGAGAAGAGGTGGAATACTACTTGTATTTGTCGTTGATGTCGTGGGATTCTGATGACTATTAGTATAAAGGATACACCGAGTCCTATCATGCTGACCGTAGGAGTACCCCCTTGGGATGCAGCCAAACCATCTCGATCCTTAGCTGCGCCCCTACGGGACGACCTACTGCCGTTGTTCGAGGGTCCGCCTTGTGAGCTGCCTTTTCCGGAAAGGGACATCAGGAAGATTTCCTGCAGAATAGGGGTGGGCCTATGATTCTAAGTTGAGCCAATTGAAAGCGACGTGTGCCAGAATCTGGATTGCAGTGTTCCCGCCTCGAAGTCGTATCGAATAGCTAATTTATAGACGCAAGAGGTCATCGGGAGGTTGCAGAGCCGCATCAAACTCAGCCCAATATTGTCACTAGAAACATGGTGGGGGATTCCAGATTTACTGGATGCTCTTGCGAGACCCTGCAGACAATCGCCATTCATAAATGCTATTCGCTGGCGGAGAGGACATCCTTCGGGTTCGAGATATCATTGCCGAAATGATAGGCATGAAAGACAACCTTTGGCGATGAGTTAGCGTTTCGAGTACCTGCTGGCGATAGACCTACAAGTACGGTATGAGGATTGCTTGGCCCCGACTGGTTGACATGAAGATCGTCGTCGTTGATTCCTCCCGTTTGGTGTGGTCCCCCACGACCTTTCGACACCAGGCTTGTTCGAGACCATGCCTAGCTCACTGAATGATTGGATATATTCCCTCGAACAGCAAGCTACAACGCTAAGAAACTGATCCGATAGCGCTGGAGATGCTCAGATGACTCTACTCGTTGCATTAGCGTAAAAATGAAGTGCCTTGTGGACGTAGATTGGCCGTAAGTAGGGATCCACACAGAGCAAGGTATGAGAGGCGTGGAACGGTATTTGCAACCTTGCAGTAAACGACAAGGAAAGGAATCCATGCTCTCTATTGCGATAGGGTCGATCAAGATGTGATTAGCGTCGACCGAGGATGAGATAGGTACTTGCGAACACGGCCGGCGCGTAACGAGGTAACAAGAGCCAACATGTATGGCTGAGAGAAGGTAGATGCAAAGCATAGCCAACGAGTCAGGTCTATGGTGTGAAGAAAGAGACCAGGGAAGATAAAAGGTCGAATGAATGAATGGAAACGTCGGATGCAGCTTGATATTAATGAGTATGGTTAAAGAGGCTCAACAACCAGAGTGCCTAACGCCTTATTATGCCTTGAAATTCCGCAGGAGTCTCGATCTCATCCTTTGAATCATGGCTTATCCTATTGCGAACTCGAAAAGTCGCGCATGAGTCCGCTTCAACCGGTTTCGGGCGTCGTCATGTGCATGAATGTGCACCTACTGCTCGCCGTTAGCGGCAGCTAGGATGGCATACGACCTTTGGGATGTGTGTGCTGGTTGCTCGACGCTACTGACGCTACTGGAACCAGTAGCAGATGCCAATGGTAATACTCCGAGGAGGCTACCGGGATAGCTGATTCACAAGCTGCCATTACTGGGCGTTCGTGCCTGTTGGTAGAAGCCCACAGGCGCCCATGGCGATTGACTTCGGTACATCGACCGTACCTTTCCTCCTTCATCCCTACATTTCCACTCCTGAATGAAGAGCTGCTGACTGGCCCCCACAGGACCATTGATATGGGCCGCGATAGAACGTCCGAGCCACGAGCCACGAAGGCGAAAAGACGTACGGCCATGCAACATGCCGCTAGCCCGGGTTTCGAGAGCTATCCATACACCACAACAAGGAAAACCATGATGACTCGATCGGATCAACATCAAATATTGGATAAAGCCAATGAGACCGCACATAGAAGAACTGGGAAGCAGTATCCCTGGGAAGTACATTACAAACACATCGGTCCTGTCGCATAAGCCCCTGTACTGTTCCGGTGCAGATGAAGAACCATACAGGGATGGACTAGGTCTTTGAGATTCTGGAGTCCTGCAGGAATGGCCTGCATTTTATCGCGATACCTACCATGGAGTCCATTCGAGGGGTAGCATGCTCGGCCGCATACACGGTCGGTCTTTGCATGAGCTTCAAGCAATCGTGCATATGATATGCAGCGAAACGATTGCGAGTTGTTCTCGCACGGGAGAATGATCTGGTCGAGCACATCAGCCTCGATAAATGGATGACGACGGAGGGAGCCCGTAATTATGGAGTGGGACTCGACCTATTCGCTATCATTGGCGAGGAAACCGACATCTTCGAACCGGTAGAAGTCTGCTATCAGACTGGAAGCAGTGATAGCAGATCCAGGCTGTCCCAGGCTGTGGTCATCCGATGGAGGATGTTGCAGCCAGGGTACACGGTTGACGGCATCTTCAAAGGACAAGGCTGAGGCCAGCTTGCAACGACTTTTAGGAACCTGTCTTCATCGGGCCATATGTGAGGCCCAATTTTGGCACAAAGCACCATGGGAGGATCCTCTAGAGGCTTCGGAGGTTGTCAGAGACGCCACAATGGGCCTGGTAATACCTTATGACCAGTACAGAAGCCCAGCAAAAGTGGTTCAAGTGCAGTGTGAGGGCTCAGGATCGATTAAGAAGCCTGCCAGCTAGGACCGTGAGGCTTAGAAGGAGCATTCTGATGTCGGAAAGCCAGGAATTGAATTCACGAGTGAAAAAAAGCCAAAATGATAGCGTGACTGGGGTTGGGGCTAGTCAAAGATACTGTGAAATATATTCCACTATGTAATTTAATTTCAACACTCGGGATTTTGCGATCATTGTAGACGATCTTCGACCATTTCTTTTGCAATCTCGGCAACCCGCTAAATGAACCAGGTATATCTATGGCTTCAAGAAATAATGCAGAGTCACCTGAATCATCCGGGAAGTCTGTGCGTTCGATGATATTAGATACAAGTCCTATACTGAATTCCACCCCTTCCATCTCTACCCTGTTGGCGAAGTGCGAAAAGCTATACACCGTGCCCGCCATCGTTGATGAAGTCAAAGATATTGATGCCCGGTCGCGATTTGAAACTATAATGTTGCCGTTCCTTATCATCAGAAGTCCAAAACCCGATAGTATCAAATTCGTCTCGGACTTCTCCAGAAGGACAGGCGACTATTCGGTCCTATCAAAGCCTGATATTCAAGTACTCGCCCTAGCATACGAATTGGATTGTGAACAGAACGGTAGTAGTTGGTCTCTACGGAAGGCAATGGGTCAGAAAGGATTACAAGGGTCATCGCCTAAAGCCGATGACACCACCGTCAAGGAGTTCGACAGAGCCGGAAATGCGCCATCAAGTCCTCCAGCATCTCTCATTACCAGCGAAATAGATGTACTTCAAGACCCATCAAAGGCTACTGAGAATGACCTGCAAGTCTCCATGACAAATTCGGCAGGAGATGTCGACGCCAATGAAACCACACAGGCCTTGGAAAATCTTCAAGTCGCAAAGTCAAGTCTCGAAGAGGTTAGTGTAGTGTCAACTCATCGCGAGCCTCTAGACTTGCCCGAATCCACTCTTGTAAAGTCAGAGTCAGAGTCAGAAGACTCGGACGGTTGGATAACCCCATCCAACTTGAAAAAACAACAAGCCAAGAACGAGAATGCTTCCATGGCCCCTATACCAAAAGATCAATATATGCAAGTTGCCACAATCACAGGCGATTTTGCCATGCAGGTGAACACCCAATTGATCGACTATGCACTAAATCTAATCGTGCGGCCACAGAATGTACTTCTCCAGATAGGCCTGAATCTCTTGTCTACCTCGCTACAAAGAGTGAAACACATCCGGACCTACATCCTCCGATGTCATGCATGCTTTGAGAAGGTGAGGGGTAAGTAAATCCCCAGCTGTTGTTGCTGTGCATAACCCGGCTAATACGTGGTTATTCAGACATGAGCAAGCAGTTCTGCCCGAGATGTGGTTCGTTCCTATGAATGCTACCGAAATGGTAAGACACTAATTAGCACATAGGCAAGCCAACCCTAACCCGCGTCTCCTGCTCCACGAACCAGAAAGGCGAATTCAAGATCCACCTTAAGAGAAACATGCAGTGGAACCATCGCGGTGACCGTTTCAGCATTCCGAAACCGGTCTCCGGGACAGCGAATGGCAAAAGTGGTCAGGGGAAAGGAGGCGGCAAGGGTGGATGGGGCCAAGACCTTATCCTTGCAGAGGACCAGAAGGAGTATTTGCGGGCTACGAGTGGGAGAAACAGTAAACAGAAGAACGACTTGATGGATGAGGATTACCTGCCTGGGCTACTGACAGGTGAGAGGGCTAGGAACGGGGGCAGACCAAAGATTGGAGCGGGGAGAAACGTGAATTCCAAGAGAAGAACAGGATAATCCTCAATAGACCAAAGAGATAACCTACAGAGTAATATTTGAGCGTCACGGTTCGCGTCGACCATAGGAACCCATTATCCAAAATAGGGCTATCTTGTATTGGTAGGAAATTTCGACTTTTCGAAGACACTATCGTGCCCCGTAGATCCCTCTACAAAATTCCTCTGCAGCATGATACATGCGTCCAGACTCGACGTTCACAGATCCGGACCCCACCATCCCTCTGAGGACTCCCATAACACCATTGCGCCATTGATATCACGCTTCATTGCCCAAGCACCTTCTCATTCTCTGCACCCAGTCAGCCCCCCCCCATCTCATACCAAACGCCCACTCACTTTGCTGGGTTATGAGCAACCCATATCGTTTCTTGAGCGTGACTCGATGTCTGGAATACCTACAGAAGACCATTAGCCCCCAAGCAAAAGTTAGACAACATTTCTCTATATTCCTCACTTGTCGTCTGGTGAGAAGCGTGCAGGGTGAGCACTCTTCGTGACTTCGCCCGCTTGGACCTTGTTGAGGGTATAGACACGCTTGCCGGCCGCATCCATGGTGTACATTAGATGCATGGTGAGCGTGTGCGAACCGCCTGTAGCCTTTATTAGAACGCAAGAGGTGAGGTTCAATGAGGTTCAGAGATCGCCGCGCTTGGCGTCTGTTTTTGAATAATTTTAGCCGAGCTTCTATGACTCTAAAGTAAAACTTCTCAGTACTCCGTTTTACAATATATTGCTGGATCTCTGATCCTTGGTCCACAATGTCGAAGCTGAAGAAGTGGTCTATAGGGAGAGAACTGTAAGTATCACTGTCTCTTTGTATGTCATCTTCAAGTGCCTTCTGCGGTGATGACACCATACAGCGGCCTAGAAGCTCGACTCTGACTTTATGTCTTGCTTCTCTGCTGGCTCACTTTCTCGAAAGAGAAGACTACAACGGTATCTGAGCAACCCATGCTATTTACTTTCCACCCTCTTTCATAAGTCACCGTATTCCCGCTAACAGCATATGAAGTGCGCAGGTCCATCAAGCACCTGCTCAAGACTCACTTCTTCCGTTATGACCACAGTCAGTGCTGCGGCACCAAGACCGCAGCCTGCTCAACAACCAAAGCCTCGGGCATTTGTTAGGCCAAATTATGGCAAATTGCATGCCAGGGCCCTTCCACTTGCGACCTATCCCCTTCCACCTCTAATCCCACAGAACCCTCTCTCGGTCCTTCAAATCACCTTCACATACATCTATCATATCCTTTTCCCACCAAGCTCTCACCCCGAGTGTCTCTACAAAGCCCATTGGTCGCCCGAAAGCCATTCAGTCCATGTCACGGATCACACAGCCATACGAGCACTATGGGAATGCGGCTTCTTTGGAAAAGGGAGCCTGAGCAGAAGCGAACCCAGCTGGTTAGATCGAGAGAAGAGACGACGAGGGCTGCTGGCCAGTGAAACGAGCGAAGAGTTCACTATTCAGAGGCGAGAAGAACGGAAGAAATTTAAGAATGAGAGGGCGAGGCTGCAGCGGGAGGCCATCGAGGAAAAGCTCAAGGAGGAGAACCGCCAGAGAGCAAGTGATGGTCCGCCTGAATCCACCGCACGTGCCAGGTACGACGGCTTGAACGGAGGATCAGTCGATAACTTAACCGAGTCGATCGAGTCTTTAATCGTTCAAGAGCCGCTGGATCCTCGAGGACCGGCCCTCATTCCACTTGCGGAGTCCACGGCAGATCAGACGGCAGTACCTCCGGTACTATTGGAGCAGCTGACAGAGCGACCCCAGTGTCGTACCCAAGAAGAACCCGACGTTGAAGCTAGTACGATCGTGAACGAGGAGCATCTCCAACTCACACCCTCCGAAGCCTTCTTTCTAGTCTATGGCCTAGGCATCCTCTCAATTCATGAGCAAAACGCCGCTGCTAGTCTTACGATCTCCGAAATCTTCACCTCATTCCGACAGTACTCTTACTTTCCACCACTACCCAGTTCTTCTCTGTCACCAGACGACCCGTTCCTTCTCTTATACACAGCCTACCACCACTTCCGTTCCCTCGGATGGGTCGTGCGCCCTGGAATCAAATTTGCAGTCGACTGGCTCCTCTATCTCCGTGGGCCCGTTTTCAGTCACGCAGAGTTTGCCGTCATCGTCCTTCCTGCCTATACACATCCGTACTGGAGATCTACACCTGAGTTGGACAAATCAACGCGGAGGAAAGAGAGCAAAAGCTGGTGGTGGCTTCACTGTGTCAATCGGGTGCAGAGCCAAGTCAAGAAAAGTTTAGTGCTAGTTTACGTTGAGATCCCCCCACCGAGCGCCCTTCCGTCAGTGGATATTAAGGGTATTTTGGATATTGGGATGTTCCTGAAGTCATATAAAGTACGAGAGCTAACCCTGAAAAGATGGATAGCAAATCGTGAAAGAGACTGAGGTGGCTATCCCATGCAGCTTTTATCCATCCGCGGTCAGAGAAGCCACGTGACATATGGAAGGTGGATTGCCAAGATAGATGGCAGCGCTGCGACCTAGTCTACCCCCTTACCTTATACAGGATCCTACCACGAACGACGCATTGGATGTGCAATTCTCAGACTTACGAATGACAAAATTTATGGCATCAATGTGAGACGAGTGAAGTGAATCAAGTGTCCTGGGAGATAAATTCATCCACACTTGAAAATCAGGGGAGGCAACCACCTAAGCATCAACCACTTGCCTTTTCCCTTCAATCGCTGAATTGAAGCTCAAGACCTCGACGGGAATGAGCTGTAGGGGTCAGTCATGTCTAGCCAATGGTTGAAGGTTATCGTACAGCGTGATGAAGAACCGCGATTCAGGTAGGGGGGCTTCTCTATCTTTAACAAGGGTCGCAGTAGCTGGTCTGCAGCGGGCCAGGAAACCTGTGTCAGCGTGGACTTCTAATAGGCCGCCTGATCTTTTCTTTGAAAACAGACGGTTATGTCGTAGGCGGGGATGGGCTTGTTGGATCGATAAACCTCTATCAAACAAAAAGTGTATATCGAAACTAAACGCTGCCCCATCTCGCGATACCCAGACACTATATACATGCTACCACACATATACTCTACAACCTCTCCAAACCCCGAATCCCCAATCTTCACCCCACCTTCTCCCTCCCATTCTCCCTTTCCCCCTCTCCCTCAACCTCATGAACCATCATATCAACCCCCACCCAAAACCTCCTCCCCCTCCACACAACAGTCACCCCCCCCACAACCGCCCACGCCCAGATCGGAAACGCTAGAACCTCTCTTCCCACCCACACAGCCACCCACTGCCCCACACCCCTCCTCTCACCCTTAACCCTTCCAAAACGCGGCCGTTCATCCCCAGCCTCCGCCTCCGGCTTCGCCCCACCATGTTGCAACAGCGTCCAGAGATATCGATCTGCAGCCGCCCATACGGAAACGCTAAAGATGAAGAAAGACCAAAACGCAAGCCATGTCTGCGGTATTCCAAGTACTTTATTACAGGATGGCAAAGTTATTATACCCCAAGCGCCAAGAAGGGAGCATAGCAAAATCTCCGTCCCAGGCTCGACAAGCGTAGCGAGCGTGACGGTGAATTTTCGGACTCGTAGCCAGCGTGTGCGGCGATCGATATATGACACGAGCGGCACGCGGGACATGGGCTGCGTGGCCAGATTGCTCGGATGTGGAGGTAAGAGGCCGTGATTTCCCCAGCTGGGACTAGAATTACGGGAGCCGGGCGCATCGTCGAGTGTTTGTCCTTCGTTCTCCGCCTGCGTTTTTGCGGCTTTTGGTATGGGCGAGCGCCAGAGGAGATCTCCGATTAAATGATCCTCGCAAATATTGTCGCTGAAGAAATCGATGCCTGGGTCTCGGATCTTGGTCCCCGTGTTGGCCGAGGGAGAGGCGGAAGGAGTGGTGGTGAGGGCGTTGAGATGGGAGCGGCGGAACATGTTTGATTTGCCGACTATGCAGGGTGCGATGGCGACGGTGGAGATGGCGGTGTAGAATTTTGCATGCGAGGTGGAAAGGAAGAGCTCTTCTAGGAGGCCACCGCTGTGGGCGACTGGGAGGCTGTTGAGGAGGATGCTTAGTGGGTCTGCGGGTGGACCGGACGAAAGCGCGGGAGTGGTTTGGGGGATGGAAGTGGTGGAGACATCGACGACGAGCGGGAGTTGGTGCACGAATTTGTATTTGCGACCTGGTGTTGTTGTGCTTCGCTTTGGTGGTGTACTGCTGGTAGGAGCTGTGAGACCGCACAGGAGGTCTACCATTCGTGCTGCGACGGGGGGCGATGTCCAGACATTGCAGTCAATTATCCATACTATGTCGCCTTTCGCTTCCCGGTATGCACGACTCATGTTCCGTATTTTGGGATTGGGACCGAGGTTCGTGGTGCGGCCATCGCGACCTGAGAGATTCGGATCCTCCTCTTCTACCAGTATTTTCGCATCAAAGGCTGGGAAGTCGAAGAGCAGGAGCTCAAGGATCGAAATGGCAGGGTCGCTGCGGGACGAGATGCAGAAATATATCGTCAGTCGTTCGAGAGGGTAGGTTTGATGAAAGGTTGCAGCAAGGCATTCGTAGAGGTAGGGCTCAATCCCCTTTACGGGACGAATGATCGTGACATGAGGCACGCTCTTCAGCGGTAGTGTATTTGAGACAGAGGGTGCAGGTACTTTTAGAGTATTGCGTCGTCTGCACCGCCGTCAGCTACCTCCATCCTGGGATGCTGTGAATTTATCAGTACATTTGGAGTATGCCGACGGCACAGACAAGAACGACGGCGGAGTACCATACCAGGCATGCGACCGCTACACCATCCACCAAACTCATGGTGCGAAGTTCAGTCCTAGGTTTACATGCTTAGCAAAGTGAAAGTACTGGTTCTCGGGATGAGGAGTGTCTTGTACGGGATATATCCCTGAACAAGATTGTTTAGCATGCCTAAAACTCCTGGCAAAAGGTCAATACAGATTTGGGCGGAAGAATCGCTTGGTCCAATGCCAAGCTTTCCGAAGAGTCTTGCATACGCCAAGCTCTGATCAAGCCTTCTTGCTACAATATATATCCCACCAACATAGTCAGCCAAATCATATACTATGCTGTATTGACAATGACTCAAATTTACCAGTGAACGCTACAAATCCACTAAAACCACGGCGTGTTATGGATTTTGATGTGCAAGGATAGAAGGACGGTGGAAGTGAAGGACAATAAGGGATAGGCATCAGGGAAATCGCAATGACCATGCTTTCGAGAAATTTCTCAAGAAGATCTCGATGGAGTAGAGTTTCTGCGATTTGATTCCTCGCGGATTGAATTTACATTATGATAGAGAATCTAACAGGAACAGCGACGGACTGGACAGCTCTACTTGCGCTTGCGCAAGAGCGCTCCTTAATACACAGCTGATGTCCTCGATGGCCACTACCTCGTCTCCATTACCCCATGTCGCTCCATGGACAATACCTGGTATACGATTCCAACATATCATTTAACGGAAATACCCTAGGATGCTCGATCTTTACCATCAGGATTCCTAGCGACCCGCTTTGACCTTTATCATAAGTGGATCCTCGCAAAACCTGCCTCTATAGCGCTGGCCAGTTGAGAGGAGGTACAGCTTGCAGTGCCCTCTGGATGTCGATATGGCCAACGTAATCGAGCATGTCCGCGTCGATGATCTCGTTAAGCCAACCATAGACGGTAGCATAGTCGTCGCCCAATTCGACCTCACTTGCGCCAACAGCGTCGCAGATGATTTCCACCGAAGTCCCGAAGTCTATCGAGCTATGAAACCCCGTGAGATGAGACACCATCAATACACAGACAGCAGCGATTCGTCGAGGGTAATCACGACCTTGTCCGCATTTTCCAATGACTTTGCCCGCCATGCTTTGGCAGATTACAATAACATCTCTATTGTATTCAAGCTCAATGCAGAACATCTCGCATAATTCCTTTATCGAAAAGTGATTTTCTTGACATATCTCGTCATCTTCTTCACAATCCACCTCCTCTAAAAGGTTAATCTTATCTTCCTCATAGAAACCGTTCTCCGGGGTAGGAGCTGGCAGCAATGCCAAGACCGTGCTCATGTCCCCGCTGCGGTCGGCGAGCTCCGCCGGTAGATCTAAGGGGATCAGATACTCGCGGCATAGATATATGAGATGGTAGGCTTCTCGAAGATGAGGCGTTGAGATGTTTGATACCCTTGAAATCTCGTCGAGAGACCGAATCTCGTTCAGAATGTGTGACACCATGTAAATGGTGACCGCTACTGCGCAGCGGGGAGTGTGCCCCTCGAGATCATTCATTGATTGTACGTTGACGGCCATCCGCTCTACAAGATAGCCCATGCAAGGGGACAAATGCATCTCCCTCCCGAAATCAATGCAGATGTCAACAACCCTCTGCGCAACTTCTTCCTCGTCTGGTTCTTCCGGAAAGTCAAACTCATCTGGTTCCCATGGCCGTGGTTGAGCAGGGAAGAAGCTGTGGCGACAAATCGGGCATGTGTTGTTGGTACGCAGCCATTTGACGATACAAACTGAGCCAATGATATGAGAACACGGGAGACGGATCGGACATTCAACTATGCCACTCTTCTCTGAGATAGTGTCACAGTCTTGGAGGCAAACATAGCAACTTTGGCCTGGATCCGATAACACACGGTTATCTGACCTCAGAAGCTGTGTGAGAAACTCTTGGGACATAGTGTGGTAATCCCTCCCCAGTAGCGGCAAACAGTCAACGACGAAATAAAGGAGCTTTCTTCGAGCTGTGAGGTGCCACGTGGACGCGTGTATGGTGAGATCGGGTAGCGTGTCAGTGAACGATGAGGAATTCAACAGGAGGTGTTGAGGTCTTGAAGATGGAGAAGCTCGGTTTAGGTATCAAACGATATGAAGCATCAAGGATACATTCTACTATATCCGGACTGAATGAATGGCAGTATCAAAAGAAACAGCGGCGGCGATTGTTTAAAAGTACCAAAGAAGGGCTCCAAACTCACCTCAGTAGCCCAGAGGTGCGTGCTAAGCCGTGTTCGTTCTAGCGCCGTCCAGTTACACTTGATATCATCTCACCATGACCGCTAACATTGTGTTGAGTGTTCTATTTCCTCACTTCGTGTCGACTGTGAGCGACAAATGCTAGGAAAGTTGTGTCCGCATCTTCTTATACTTGAGTGTATCTTTTGTCTCACAAATCACACTGCAAGTGGCCGAACAAAACTCATATTCCTTCGGTATCTTTGACAAAAGACTCGCGCACAGAGTGAGCTCTCCTACATTGAGAGGCTGCAAATTGGCTGGTGAACATCGGTCTTTGATTCTCATAATTCAATTCAAGATCTTACACCTTTAGACTACAAGCTCTTACACCGTTACGCTCCTCCCTTATAGTCGGGGCTGTTCAGCTCAATCGGACCTCCCTACTCTTCTACAGAACTTTCATCAGATTTAGCTGCACTCAGCGAGTGCTGAGCCCGACTCTGGCCTGCTGTGCGTGCTGAGACAAAGCCGGAGCCTTTAGAATCCACCTTGATCCACTCTTTCATCGATCGCATCAATACACTACACTATGGCGCAACCTCCCCAGGCTACCAAGTCTACGGGTGACGAACCCTATGCCCAAGATCAAGACACATCCAGGACTACCCCGAATCCAGCACTGTCGTCGCTTCCCCTCGAAATTCGCTCCATGATATTGGCAGCCTGCGTTATACCCTCCTGGATCAAGGAGAATAGTGATCAGGCCCGTGAACCACACTGGTATCTCTCCCACACAGTTCCAAAATCCATTCTCCATCTCAGCAAGCAACTACGGACAGAAGCTTTCACCGCCCTATCCCGTTACCCAGGTCTCACTGTAATCTGCAATGTTCGAGCCGACTATGAGATCGAATTTACGATACCCGACGTATATCCGCCTTCGCTTGAGAACCTGAGCGTCACTCCTGAAGACTATTGGCACAGTCTTAGGAGAGTATACCTGCAGTGTAAACGCCTCCATGCACCCGGAGGTCGAAAGCTCACGCTGCGGCTGTACAATTATTATGACTGTCAGTTCTTGCTGAAATCTGCGGCGGCATGTTTGGCAGAGAATGTTTACGTAGCGACTGACCTTTGGCCGAAATGGGAGAGTGTCGTTATAGACGTTGATGCAATGGATGGATGGATGGATGATGAACGAAAGGAAAACTTGGAGTCCTTTTAGCGTCGCCGATTTAGAACCGGTTTGGGAGCAGTCTGATACATACTTACAAGAGCTTCATGACTGGACCAGAACAATGAAAGTCCAGTCGAAGGGTTGGCCGGAAGATCCTATCTTCAAGTCTATCATGAAGCTGGAGAAGGGTGAAGGCAGCGAAAACCCCTAAAGGTTTCCATGCCCTACTAGCGAGATTTTGAAAGATTGGCAGAGCGAAAGACGGTTGAACATTGTAAAAATTCTACAATACGATTCTTGCTCGAAAGAATGCACGTCCGGTCAATTCTCGAAGCATATAGACTTTGCTCTCACACTATCAGCTCGAGCAGAAATGAGTGTCATGCCAGCATTCTCCACCAGGTGTCCAAAAACAAGTATCCTCCTCCCTGACAGGCAGAGCAATCAAATTCCAAAGCATCTTCAAAAAGGCTAGCAGCAACGGCCACCTTCTTCCATCCGTTTCATATCTCCATTCCCAAGATATCTATCTTACCCCTTCCCAATCCCTAGAATCGAGTCTCCCATCTCCCCTTTCCGCATGGCACACATAATCACCAATATCAACAAGCTACGCCATTGATTCCCTTAAGTAATGGATATCGACAAACAAGATTCCAGAGGCGGTAAGATGAAATATGATACTGTAGCAACCCCTTTTCCCCGAGAAGCAGCGCAAGTCAGTCCTTGAAATCTCCAAATGGGTAATCAGACACACCTCGCTACGTTAATAGGTAAGCGTATGGAGACTACATTGCTCAATATCTAAGCCTAGTAAGATATACTGCCTTTTCCTCAGAATCTACAACTTAAACCATAAGTACTCTATAGATTGTCGGCCAACGATGATACAGATTACATTCCTTGACTAGTCGACATCCTAATCCCATTCCCTTATGCAGTCTCACCATATGCCCATCATCAAACCCATATCCTCCCATCACCAACCTAATCCCAACCCTGTCATCAAACCCCCATCCTCCCATCACCAAAACCCAACCGCCTCCCCATCAACCCCCAAAACCCTATCTCATCCCAATCCACAACCACCAACCAACCCCAACCATAACCACCAATCCCAACCCCATCCCCAACCCCATCCCCAATCCCCAATCCCATCCCAACCCCCATCCACCACCAAAAAAGCCCACCAACCCATCCCAAAAAGCCCACCCATCCCAAGAAAACCCACCCACACCCTCAAAACACCAGCCCACACATACGCCACCAACCACAACATACCCAAAAAAAACTCCCGACCCAAGATCTACAAACTAACAACCACGATCGACTCATCATAGCGTGAGCCTTCCTATGATATGTCCCATACCAAGTTCCTAAATCACCATATCCCTATCCCATCCCTATCCCTAAACACCCCCAAAAACCTCCCCATCTCCTCCCATCCCATCTCCCCCTCCCATTCTCTCCCATCTCTCTCCCACCTTATAATAAAGCTAACATCCCTCACCACTAATCAGATACTGCCTGGTACACCAAACCAACCATCATAGCCGCGCATCACCATCCTCCATCCTCCATCCCCCATCCATCATCGAAACGCATCCACCTCTACCCAAAGAATCCGTCACGCCGTGAACCCCATACATAGTCCAAGAACCCCCAACGAAAAGTCTTAGAACATTGACTCTATCGCCCAAAAATCCGCATCTTAGATTGAATGACGTACACTCTTCATCCCTCAAGTGAATCCGGGCGGAATATTGGAGAGCAAAAGGCTGATGTCACTCGATCAACGCTAAAATGACTAAATATTGTAGAAGTTTGATCTTTATGGAAATGCTATATGCTATACGAGCATAACGTTCCTCCAACAGTCTCGGATTCGGACAAGAATCTGATGAATAGAGAAGAATCTTACGAATGAGAAATAACATACTATGCCGCTGTAAAGCCTCTAAGTCTCGTCCTAGCAAGCTCCGAGCAATGCCACGCCCCTTACACACGCAAATGTCGAAAAGGCCACAGAGCCACTCAGCCACTCAGCCATTACCAAAGATGCTACAGGCAACGATCAACATCCGCTCCTCAACACCCATCTCTTCTCCACATTCCTGCTCCCCACCCGTTCAGCCACCATATCCAGCGTAGCTCTAATCGCATCTTTCGGCTGCTGCGCAAATCTGCCGTTCATGTCAATTGATTTGGTTGCTGATACTTCTACAGAGGATGGGGGCCAACATACTGCTTTTTGAGAATCTCGACAATAGCTATTTTGGTGAGGTCACTTCCTTGAATGGCTGCTTTGAATTCGTCCATGAGCTCTGGTGCAATCAGGCGTTGCGGTTTAGATGGTCTCGTTGGGAGTGCCGAATCTGAGTCGGCTGTTTTGGGCACTTCAGGGAGCGTGGAGGAGGGTAGGACGGTGTTTTGTCGATTTGTTGGGTGGAGGGGTAGGCGTGGTGGCTCCATGAGAGTGCCTTGGGTGTGCGGCGTCGTCTGATGATTGGAGACAGTTGCGGGTTGCCAATAGGTTGAGCAGTATGGATCAATAGGTAGTCGGGGATTTTCTGTATAATCAGCAAAAGTCAGATTATGGGAAGAGGAGCTCTTTTTACCCAATAAGATGTCGAGTTTGAAAAGACGCCAGTCAAGGCCTGCAATCGTATAGTTGGAGTCCGGCCCTTCAGAACCTTCCCAGCACAGCCCTGAGCACTTCGGCTCTTGATCGCCCAGCATTGGGCGACGTTTGATCGAACGAGTCGCCTCGGTTGCCTCCTCATCGTCCAAAAATTCGTCCATCTCGTCACCGCCATCGTCATCGTCCGGCTCCTCTTCCCCTTCGGAATCAAGATCTTCCCCTTCGGCAGGTTCCTCCCACTCTGCTTCTGAGTCGTAGTCATAGTCTATATGAGGGAGCCCGCGATCGAACGGGTTTCGAGCCAGCTTGGAGATGGACTTAGTGTCTTTGAAACGGGTGCAGGTGCCAATGTAGGGTGGCCGGACATCCTCTTCAAACTTCAAATACTTCATGGGTACCAACTTAAGTAGATCTAAAGGCTTCTGAGCAGCTCGCTGTGATTGCGCATCCGTCAGGTCTATGGGATTGGAGTTAGTACCATCAATAGCTACCATGATGTCCTTCACCGCAAATAGTTGGCGTCGCCGTCGGTCTCTACCGCGGGTAGGCATGTGTAATAGATTGGCAAAGTAGCACCCTAAACGTTGCTCTGTTGAACTCTCACATGCCTCCTTTTTGTTCTGTAGGTTCTTGTCAATACTCTCCTGAGCAAACGCTATGCCCCTGTCGTCCCGCGAAAACCGATTGTGGGAAGCAATGACCGTGTTTGGTTTTGTTGGGAATTCCTGAAAGTTCTGTTCATAGTCCGATTTCCGTGGTTTTGACGGTGTGATTGAGACTGATCGACTTCGGTGATGTCCTTCCATGGCCTGCACCTCGCTGATTGAACTCCGCCTGCTACTAAGAGGACTATGAGTATCTCGGGCAGGCGATCCGGAGGATATGCCGTTAGGCATGGAGTTGGGGGCGAAGAATTTGTCCATACGTAATTGGTTCTGCTAGTGTGTAAGCGTGATCGATATTATCATTGCAAGGCTCAAGGCGTATATACTCTGGCCTTCTTGTTCCTCTCCTCTTCCTTCTGCTTCTTTTCCTCCATCTTAATCCTAGCTTGCTCCTCCCTCGCTTTTCGCTTTTCCTCTTTCTCAAGGTCCTTGAGCCTCTTCTCCTCCTCCTTCCTCGCCTTTTCCTGTGTTTTCTGACGCTCGATAGACTCCTTCTCGGCTTCCTTTTTGGCTTTCTCTTCTTCCTTCCTTGCTTTCTCGTCCGCTTTCTGGCGCTCCTTGAATTCCTTTTCTATCCGCTGAACTTCTTGCTCTTCGAAAGTAAGCTTTGCCTTTTTGGCTCTAGGTTTTGGCGTGGAGTTCGAGGTTGCCGAGTGAGGTATGGGAGTGTTCACAGGAGCGGAGCTGGTGGGATGTGGGGCTTCACCAGTAGGTTGACTTAATGCCATCTCCGGAGCAGCCCCATTGAATACGGATGAGGCTTGCTTCAGTCGTGCAGCCGTTGTAGAGTACTCTTGCGAAGGGTCCTCCAACCCAGCGGCGTCGCAGGTACGCTTCAGGGACCTGGGGGACGCCATGGGCAGTGTGAGAGTGCTCATAGGTACTTCGGATGTCGAGTGTTGCGTGGTATCCTGCGTCGAACAATCTGGATCAAGCAGAGTTGAAGCTGCCCAGAGCTGCGTGTCGTTCTTTTCTCTCCTCTCGCTTGTAGACCGAGGCAGGAGTGGTGTGTTGGGAGCTCACAGGTCTGGGGGTCCAGGAAGTCGCGTCCTGATTGCCTCGCTTAGCTAGCGCGTAGATACGCGCCGCCAATACTTGGGAATTGAACTCAAGAAGTCCGAGGATTATGACTTGAATTTCTTATTACAAATTCGATGAGATCTGGTCAAATTCGAATCTAGTTGGTGAGAACAGTAGCAAGCTTATGATTGCAGAATATCTAGAAGATCCTAGCATATAATAGCCTGCGGTCTGGTTTTCCGCAACCAAAGCTACTTTCAATATTTTGATACGAATATCATCCTAGCCACTATGCTTGAGAGACCCTGCTTGCTTTCAGTTAAAATATTAGACATTGCTAGGATATTCCAAATACTATAGGGGAATTTCTTGTAGCGTGTCGTTCAGTTTCACCTAAGATGCTCGCAAAAAATAGATGAGTCTGCATGTCTAGGCAGGCAGTGAATACGGTCATAGATTAGGCTGCCTGCAAGCCTAAATGTGCGGTTGGATGTTGTTGAACATTGAACCGTTTCACAGCCTCATCGAGTGCTCAAGTACTACCATCCTATCGTCTCCGTCACCATTTCCCTTACCGTGTCGACTCGACTTCGCTTGCTACTGTAGCTGACCGTCCCTAGACGTCCTTGGAAATCGAATTTCACGTTCACATCGGTTATGCGTGCCCAGTCTGGTATGTCGGCCGCACATGTCACGATCCCAAGTCCTTCTTCCTCGATGCCCATGAGTCGTTCGGCAACACGTGCTGTCAGGATACTGTCCCAGATACCTTCTTGGCGGGGTGAATTGTACAGTAAAGAGATGGCCTTTCTCCGTACCGCCGGGTCTCGACAACGGTGTGCAACGGCGTAGAGGGGCGCGACAATGTTCATATCAAGACAGAATTCCGGTCCTGGCTTCTGAGAAATGTGATCACATGCCGTGGATTCCACAATCAGTGAACAAAATTCAAGGATCTGCTTGAAGCAGGAAAGGAATCTGTCCCAGACCGTCTCGTCAATGAGCACATCGAAGATGCTCATTCGATTATAAATCATCATAAAGATCTGATTGATCTGAAGCGTCCGTGCAGCTTGTAGGCTTTTGTGATCGAAAGATTTGCCATCCTTCTGTAAAAGCGCTTGAAATGCAACTAGCCACTTTCTGACCACGATAGAGAAGGCCTGCTGGTTCGCATCAAGGTGTGGCTTCACAGGGACTATCTTCGCATATGTGTTGTATTGCTCGATGTCACCCAAGAGATGAACGCATTTGTTCCACTGGTAGTCCATGGAATTGCGGGCCTCTTCAAGACTCGAAAATATGGCAGGAACTTCCGCACAGAATCCTGGCACTTTGTCGGATGGCTTAGTTTGGAGAAGCATGGGTCGGGTTCCTAACATCTGTGTTCTTGTCAACATACGTCTTGATCTAGGCAAATCCAGAAGTTTCTGTTGACATGTTGATAGTACGAGGAAATTTACCTGAGCTATCTGAGAATCGAGCCTGCTGAAGAAAAGTTCGAGTGTTGGCAGCCCGACGTAAGGATATGTGGAGAGGCTCAAGACGCTTGAACTGCAGGGGCAGTGCTCATTCGTATGGACTTCTGATAAGATCTTGACCCCGCTGCGGACGTGGGACAGCGCACTTCCGTGATGACCTCTGAGTGTCTGGACGAACACCGGGTTAACTTTTCTTCCGAGGTTTTGTTCCTTGGGATCGACTTACCTCGAAAGACGAGAATAGCATGCACGCGATCAAGCAAACATCAATAGCTTGTTGACCTTTATCTACATGCTTAATCAAATGTTTGATAGCTTGATTGTATTGCACCAATGCAAAACCCCCCTCACTCTTGTTCCATCTGGTATAGAGTATCGTTTCATCGCCATTAGAGAACCGTTCATGGAGCGAGCTCAGTGCGAGAACTGCGTGCTTGATCACGGGCTCGTGAAAAGCTGCCCGCAAAACGAGATTTGACCAGAACTCGGAGGGGAAGAAGCCTGCGAGCTGAAGACTTGTTTTGCAGCGGAAGAATTCGAAACATCTCGTCTCGTCATCGCTACCAAGATAATGGAAGTTGATGTTTATTGTTGCTAAAGCACTAGAGCTGCAGTTGACTGATGACGGAAATGTGACATTACTGCCATTATTCGGATTGGGAGTTGGACCGAGAAGACGGTAACCATCGCACTAACCGTGGTCAAGACATCAGCGATGTCCACTTGGTTGCGTTATAGACATAGGTTTTAAGATATGATGAAAGTACCTTTCTCCCCGTGCTCGTACATCGGAAACAATCGGGTTTCTTTTCGTCGCACTTGACTCGACGTACTGAGAGCAGACTTTGTCAGCGTATCGTGATCCAGAGTCGGATACCGGGACTGACTTCTATGATCACGGTTAGTGCTGCTTGATCAGAGGACCAGGTACCCGGGATCCACCAATCATTGAACCAAACGTCAAAGAGCACGCTGGATATAGCAAAGGGAAGGTGGAGGATGCATTCAGCAGAACACGAATCCGGATGATGCTTGTGCATTCGTCACAATATACTTGGTCAATTCACGATGGTATGGAAATCCGGCTAGTCTACTTACTTGCATGTTATGCAGCCCGTCTTGACCTTTGGCCTGCTCCGTCTAATGCGTTTGGCATTGAGTTCTTCGGTGAAGTTGCCACTAGAGGGTGTGTGCGTCGCTCGATCATCCTGAGATTGGTGATCCATTCTAACAAGGGAACAGATGTAATACGACACTCCGACGATGTGGCCAGTGAGGAAGGAAAATGCATATGGAGAAGGCCGTTATAAGTGGTGAAGAGGCAGGCTTCTGTGGCTTGTAGCTCATAGTTCTGCGGCCAAGTTGTAGCTGAATGCCCATTGAGGTATAGAGATGGGTCATAGTAGCTAAAGCCATAGTAAGTTGCCTCGCCAAATATACTTCTCCCACTGAGTGACCGACATTCATAAGAAGGCTGAGTGTCTGACGACCGCGCTTTACCAAAGCCGGAGTAGTATACTAATCCTCACTGCGTTAGCGAGTTTCAATATACGATCAAGCCAATCAGAAGCACTGATCGACCTTAGCTTCCGGCAGCATAAAGTGACTGCAGGCCTTGGCATATCAACAACTACACCACCAACTCATTGTAGACAAATCATTGGCGTCTGCGGTGTATCTGTCAGGCGCCACTCTTGTGAGATCACACCGCTTTGAAGCAGATCTTGGCTACGGCGAAGCTGAAGCCTGTGGCGCCATGGCCGAGCCTTGATCGTCAAAAGCAGAATGACACCCAGGTCCAGTTCTCTACGACAGGCCATAATCATATATAACCCGATCCCTTACCTGTCAAGCGTATAGCTACATTCTACTAGCTTGTACAAGCTAAATGCCTGTCGCCTAATGAGACTGTGCCCTATTCAACATTCGGTTGTGCCTGACCTTAAATCGTCGATCGCTTGCTCTAGCTGACGGATGCTGCCTCGAGGTTGATCCACATGCTTCAGTTTCATTCGTCCACTCTTACTCCTGCAGGTTATAACAGCTTTCGCCCTTGTTATCATAGACTCCAATATGGGCTATCCTTCTAATCATGTTCGTTCATATAACGTTCATACTCTCGTATTTCGGCTCCTCGTCATCAGAAAAGCCTAGCATAGCCACTGGACGCGTCCAAATGACGCCAACGTAATGAGTATCGCGTGTACATATACCACACGATTTCTTCTCTGGGATCAGTTTCTATATATCTAACCCTCCTGCTGACCCACAAGATTGTGTTTCCCTTTAATAAAGCTCTCTTTTCTTCTGCCCATATTTAGACCCTTCATCTCTTGGATCGTTGTCCCCTTCCCATACGATGAGTTGCAATTGCAAATCTAGCCTTTTCCTCCGGTTCACTATTCGTCCCTTTCAATTTTTGGTCTCTCGTCTAGCCAGCTATGGCAAATGGCAATTGCCTAGCCTTACGCACCACCAATACCAATTAGGACTTCTGCCCCAGTAAGATTCCGGCATACCTCTACGCCACCCTCTTCGGGCTCACCTTGATCGCGCATATCACCCAGGCCATCATACACCGCAAAGGTTACAGCTGGGTGATAGCCATGGGTGCTGCATGGGAGACAGGCAGTTACATTTTGCGAATTCTCGCTATCGATCAATCAACCAATGTGGCTTTCTATAGTGCTTGGTCAATCTTGATCCTACTTGCGCCACTGTGGATCAATGCCTACGTTTACATGGTTCTCGGTCGAATGGTCTATAATTTCACCTCGTCGGCTCGGGTTCCGCACGTCAAGGCGTGGCGATTCGATTTAATCTTCATACTTCTCGATATCTGGTTTATCACCCTCTCCACTCTTCCAATTTCACTTCCAACGACTGACAGCTACATAGCGCATTCATGGTCCAAGCGACTGGCGCTACCATGGCCTCCGGCAACAACATCACCCGAGAGGCGATCGAGCGCGGCCTCCACATCTACATGGGCGGAGTCGGTCTGCAGCAATCTTTCATCCTCATCTTCCTATACCTCACATACCGCTTCCAGAAAGAAATGCAGCGCGACCTACCATAATTCGAACAAATACGCGTGCTCCCTTTACTCTACGCCATCTACGCTGTCTCAACCCTTATCAGCATCCGTATCATTTTCCGCCTCGCCGAATACAGTCAAAGCTACACCTCAGGTCCCTCTCGACAAGAAGTGTACCAGTACGTATTCGACTTCACCATGATGCTGTTCGCGCTCGTCGTTTTCAACGTTGTGCATCCTGGTCGTGTCATGCCTGGGAAAGAGAGTGACTTTCCAAGCCGAAAAGAAAGGAAGGCTATTGGGAAGAAGAACGTTCGTGGACGAGCGGAGGCTGGGAGAACGCTACCGCTCTATGAGACAGCGCGCGCGGAAGGCTCGCAAGGAGATCGTGAGCAGTCGCGTAACCCTATTTACCCGAAAATCGATGCGTCGACCGTGGACTACGGATGTGTGACAGACTTCGAGGCTAGTGCCAGGTAAAGTATTGATAGAAGGTCCCGATAGAAGATATCATTCGGGGAAAACGGCATCGCTCCAATCAAAGGCTAGGAGGTCTGATGGTAGGTATCGCATGCGTAGTATGAGTCTCGTCTCTACCATATATCTGGGTAATGGTATTGTATCGTGCCGACTGGGGATGTTGTGATTATCCACGGGTCCTGTTATTTCAGCAGCAACGTAACAGTGCTCAGACCGAACGCTATTAGGTGAAGCAGCAGTCGGATTACAAATCAAGCGTCGCTAATCCACACTGATCACGAAATTAAGTTGCAATTTGAGAGATCAAGAATGCCAAGCTTTTATGGAAAAGGGACATTACACACTTATGCTCATTACCTATCTACAATCTAGCCAAGAAATATAGGTACCATAGCCCCCTATCTATTCTAAGCTATCCCCTCCTCACAACAGACCTCTCAAATCTTGCATGAAGGATATGAATGATCATACAACAGTGTACCATCATCAAGTATCCGTTCCAGGAGAAGCCAAATATCAGCACCTTCACCACATTACTAAAGGAAAAGAGAGGACGAAATGATATCAAGCGCTCTCATCTCTCCACCAAAACCTCTACACGAACGAATTGGCTCTCTTAGCCAATCTAATAGAACCAGAAACCAGCTCCATCCATACTCCTGACATAAGAAAACCAAACTGTAGATTTCGTCACCTACACCCTTCCACCACACTCTCCCACCCGGCTCCCACTCGGGCCCCTACCTACCCTTCCCCCCACCAACCGCCCCACCCACAAAGCCGAACAACGACATCGAGCACAATCCTAGAAATAATCATGGAGCGGATGATAACTCATATCATAAACCCCCTTCCCAGTCAACCTCTTACCCATCGAGCGTGTCGCGCGACGTTGTATCGATGTACTCATCGTGTCAGTGGCACTATCCTTTATAGAAGCTGGAGTGGAAGATTTCTCACTGCTTGGTGTACCGCTGGCTTGGTATTTGAGCAGGGTGATTGCTGCATCCCATTCTGTGAAGGGGTCGTTAGTGTTCTGATGAGTGGCAGTGCTCGGAGGGGTTGTGGGGGGTGTGAGGGTGTTGGGTGTGGTTCGGAGGCTGAGGAGGGTTTGGGCTGTCTCGTACTCAGTACGTGTGTAGGTGGTGCTGGTTTGATGGGGCTTTGGATTTGGGGTGTAGGCTGGGTTTTCGGCTGCTGGGGTTTTGGTTGTTGGTGTGTTGGGGAAGGTGGTCATGCTGAGATTTGGGATTGCTGGGGTTTGGGGGTTAGGGGGGTGCTGTGATGGGTTTGTGGATTTTGGGTGGTGTGGGGAAGGGGATGGAGATGGGTGTAGAGCAGGTTTGGGTTTATTTTGGAGGAGATGAAAGTGTGGAGATTTCATGTTGGTGCATCGATCACAATCACTTATACTTCCTTTATGCTTTGGACAATGTCATTGTGTACATTATGCATCTCCATCGAAGGACTGGTGATATTACTGATTTTCTTTCATTGACATTTCCTCTGGGGAGCGAAACACTGAGGGTGATTGTTGGGTTATCGGAATCTGGAGCCGAACCACCAGGTGGCCTGCGTACATGTCTATACGAAAGTTTTCGACCCGAAATCCGTCGCCTGAAATTCGATGAGAAAATTGGCGGCAGCGGTAGAGAATGGATCTAGATCTTTCTATGAGCCAGATAGTAATGTAGTTGCACCAGCAGCCTGTAGACATGGTAGTTGCTGGGTCCTTGGTGGTTTCGTCGATTTCGAAAGTGATGTCGTATTTATTGGTGCAGAGAGAGAAGCCGACGAAGTGCTTCGAACAGACATCATACCAATGCTCATCCTACTTTCCGATAAGCTCGTTGCGGTAATGAGCGTGTTTATCTCCAATCATCTCCTCGTGATTGTATAACGACAGGCAACGGAAGTCCACGATAGATATAGCCGCAAGATACAACATAGCTTGACAGGATCCTGGTAACTTTGGCATCCGAGACTCTGGCACAGCTGTCTGCGCAGATGTTGCGTGGCCGGACTTTCTCTGTAAGCAAGCAGATGGTAGTTGTTGGAAACATTTGTGAAGAACCGACGGCCGAAGGGGCGTCATAAAAGTCTGTAACAACGCTATATCCTTAGCTTCGGGATTTCGCTGAGTAAGCGAAGTCTAGGCCGTAATTGAACTGGTCCCGAATACTTTCTTATGCTCCAGGACACTCTGATCAGCTTGCACCACCCTCTCCCAGGCTTTTTCAGCTCCCTACTTGCAAATCAATTTTCCTTCTCAAGCCTCGAATGTCTTGATAAAGATACTACATTCATATTATCCGAGCTTCCTCTTAGCCCAAGGATCCAACGGCTATTCATCTCTCTGCACCTGGGCCTCAACGGCTCCGGCGGGCGAAGCCTACAAAGTCCAATGGGTTTGGTCCGATGACGAGGATGTACATGTTGCCAACCATCTTGACTGGTTCATTACATATCTCTTAAGCTTAAGCTCGATCCGGGTTTCAGTCCTCAAGTGGATACCACGGGAGTTGAAGATGCCAGTCCCTTTTGGATAATGCAGGCCACGAAGAACGGCCGCAACGCTCATGGAACCTTGAAAATCAGGCACGCTCGGTACCTGCCAACGGCGACTTGCAATATTTCAGGTGCCCTATCTGATGACGTAATAGTTGTCCAATCTAGCGATGGACCTCCAGGGACTTATCGGTGGCAATACTTGTGTATGCGGAGCAAACTCTCAGCTGAAACACCCTTGACAGAAATATCACCTACCTCATCCGTGCGCCATATTGCACAATGAGCGGCAACTCTGGAAAACTCACAGCTATCCGATGTGGTAGCACGTCTGAGTAGCCTCAGCACACCGCCGCAACATACGTCCTACCATACATTACCGAAGAAAAGTGGTAGCTCAAGGTCAACCACGGGGAAAAACTTCATTCTCTTCGTATTTATGGCTACTCTATCTACGATCAGAGTAGCGTTACAGAAGGGCGACTGCTTGTACGAGCCTTTATAGAGATCTAAAATGAGGATTGTTCCTATGGGGTTGGTATATTCAACATACTTCAGTGAATTAGAAGATGTCTCAGAACCCACTTCGCCTGTTAACACCTCTGGCCGAGGAGCCGATAATCATCAAAGTCAAGCTATTCTAATGCAGCTTATGCACTACGATTGAGGTCTCAAAAGGATCTGATAAGATCAAGAGATCAAGAGATATCGGCTTGCATTCATTGTTTGGAAGGCATGATCTTGATTCGACACTTTATGAGAGAAGCATTCGATGCGATATCGGAGCATCGTCCATTTTCTAGGTATAGCTGAAAGTGTGATGATGGTTGATGGTGCTTGCAGAAACACTGAAGTGAGCGAACGAATGGCCGCGAATCCCGTAAGAGAAATCGACCTCTAAGATCACTCAGCAGTCGTCCAAGGGCATCACGTCCTCAAGGCTTTAAACTTACCAACGGCATGAGCGCCTATAAACTTGGTGTCAACTAACAGACTACACTTCAACAAAGTAAATTCGGTCAGTCATTCACATCCAACTTATCAGTATCGAAGAGGTAAGGCACATCTTGGACAAAATCTCGTTATTCCCAGGGTGTGAAGACATCGTCGGAATGGGACCAATGCAACCTCAAAAGAAGAAGACAGCGCTCAGAATGATCTCCCGCTCTGTCAAACATTGACGATAGTAGGCCTCGTAATCTAACCCTTTGTGCTATGGCTGTCATGTTGGAGGCTTCTTCTACCTTAGGTCACTACTTGAGTGTGAGAATGCTAAGATGCTGCAAGCGCCGCATCTTTGGCAGTTGAGCTGGCATCGCGATCTACATTCCTGGTAACTCCCCTCATCAACATCTAGTACGTCAGCCTTGCCTCTACATGTACCCGCGACACAGCCGGTCAAAATATGCTGTCATTACGGCTATACTTTTACTTCTTGCCTCGGGTCCGTGGCTGTAGAAACCATCTCTGAATCCGCCGCTACAAGATTAGACGCCGTCACCGCAAGCTATTCGCACTTCGTGGCAGCTACTACGCTTTTGGTGCATGCCGCGATGAGTAATGGGGCTGGTATTGAGGAGCGAAAGAAAGAAAAGGAGAACGCCGAGACCTTTTCGGAATGGCTTTTAGCCGCTACAAAGATCAAATATACTATACTAGAGCATCGACGACTCGGGCTAATCTTTGATCGCTACCTGCTGCTTCTATGATCCCACTGGGCAGATCCGTATGTCTGCTGCTAAGTATCGTTGACAAAGAAAAAAGTTGGAGCATGCCACCTGTGTTTGAAGCATTGGAATCCAGTGCACTCAACTTGGAAGGGACACGCATGCGTAACAAGATTCATTGTCCTCTGATTCTGGATCTTTGTGCTGATGACCCAAATAAGTGGCATTGCCGTTTGCAGCCACTCCCACAAAGAACAAAGGAAGTTCGCGCTCAGTAAGAGAGGCTTCAACCATACATAGAGTGTGGATATGCCCTCTTTGTTGATTTGCATGAGCGTCCTACAGGGTGTCTTGAACAGTGCGCAAAATGTCAAGATAGCCGGGATACTGATATTGGTAGTACACCTTGGCGACGATGGCCTCCATGGAGAAGACCGAGCCAGCAGAGAACAATGAGACTGGTGCGACGGCGTATATACCAAATTCAAGTGTCAGACGTAGCAAGAGGCTGCAAGACCAGAGCTTGAAGTCCAAGGAAAATGGGTCCAAAGCAAAGCAAGGTAGTATGATTGCAAAGAAGTTACCTCCTGGTATGCCTAAGAAAGACCACAGACCGAGGAAAACTAAAAATTCTGCCAAAAAGCAAGTGTCCCAGCCAAATAAGAGGACTACCAAAAGCAAGGTCCTCATTGATGATCCTGAAACCCACTCGGATGGTAAGAAGCCGAACAAGGGAGACGGAAAGAACAACGCAACCTCCATTAAGGCCAAAGCGTCTCCCATGCCGACCCTCAATCAGCAAGCATTCGAACCACGAGCAGACAAAGTTGAGAGAAAGCCGGCGAGCCGTACGGGTAGATCACGGCATAGTCCAAATGAAGCCATGGCAGGTCAGGGAGGAGACCACCCGCCGAGTCCGAAACGGAAGCTGGACCACAGCAAAGCTCAGGATGGCAGTAATACTGAGCCACTAGTAAAGTCACCAAGGCTATCTATCAGTGGGTCATCTCTGTTTGTTTGATGTCTATTTCTCAGGTCATGTTGTGCGAGCTGACAAGATACCAGACTCGCTTGATCGAAGTGGAAACCTAAGAGCATTCGGAAGGCTGCAACACTTTGGTGCGGCGGGTCCCCAGATCACCCAGTGCAAATCGAAGGGCATGTACTGCACCGACACTGTCGATATTTCGCGGCTACCTTCTCCTCTGGCAAATCTAGGATACGAGCGGGAACGAATCCTACACTTCATCGATAGCCATGTCCCAGATCAAGTTCGCTTACTGTTTCATGAGATCCGTAATGACTCGCCAAATCATAGCAATAGGATAACCAGAGCATTGGCAAGCAAAGCACAAGGCGTCTTTGTTGAGTTCCTCTCTGGTATCCGGCCAGCTCCTGAAGGGAATTCTGATCAGACGAAGGTGAATGAGGACGATGTGAAAATCAGTACAGCAATACATTGCTGGCCCGCGAACGCTCCAAAAGTCGAATTTGCGCTAGGTACACATCGTGAAGCTGGCGCCTTATTGCGAGGAAGAAAGCTTGAAGCTTATGTCTCCATTGACCCTGAAACTGGCCAAAGCGGCCAATATGTGGTGAACGACTACGATCAACTCATCATCAATGAGTCAGTATGTGGACACGATCTCATGGTTGGACCTCTTCCCGAGTTTGCCATTCTCCAATTTGCCGGGCATACACTATTCTGGTGGAGCAGCCTTAGATCCTTGAGTCACGCACCGCATAGGGACGCGCTGGTACGAAGTTTCCCTGCCTGTTGGGGGCTTTTAACTGACGGATGTTACAGGGGTTGATCCAGGATATGGGCACCAACATGCGTTTTTCACTGCTAGAGGATGATTGGGGCAGAATACTGGACGAAGGCCTCGCCCGTCACAGGATGCATGCACAACGCAGCGCCCAGCTCAAAGGCCGTAAGAAACCATACCAGATCGACAGGTACTGGAACCTGGATATTGACTGTGTGCTTCTGGGCATCGCTTCCATATGGGATGCCCTGAGAAAGAAACAAATCATTTATGCATTTGCAGGTGTGGACGTTTTCGACCCAGACGTTGTCAGATCGGGTCAATTAAAAGGCAGTGGTGTAGTTGGCGGTGCGAGGAAATTCATCATGCCATTGTCACTTCCGCCTAATGAAGCTGCCCAAGCGGCCGCTTTGGACCACTGGAATAGACATAAAGCCAATACCAAGCACTCCAAAACTAGAGCCGCCGAGCCCGCTGTGGGACATATTGTGCTTGCTGTGGCCGAGAGAAACTCTGAAGAAGAAAACAACACTTCTGTCAGCATAACTATATTCGATAGTAGCACGGATACAGTGCCCCAAGGAAAGATTGCTTTCAAGGCGGCAACACTAGCCGTTCGGTCTGATTGGCTAGGAGATCGCCGCTCCGAGTTCTCTACTAAGTCACTCCCTCAATGGCCCAAGGATAAACTACCTGGAGTCCATAGACAGCCGGGTTTTCAGCAACCGATGGGCTCCAATTCCTGTGGACTCTTCACGATCTTGAATGCCTGGGCAGTCATGCTGGAGATCCCACTTTCCAACAACGTACGTCGCCGTGGCCGCCGTACGGATAGGGAACTCTTGATCATTGGGCAAGAGCTTGTGAATTTGGCTTTGGCAGGATGCATGGACTCGAGGACGATCCAGGCCTATCTGAACGTATTTGGCCTTTCCGAACGACAAGATGCAGCAAACCGCGAGGATGATATCAAGGTGCAAGTCGATGCCGTCCGCATGGATAACGCGAAATTCCTAAATGAATTGAATGTTCAGGAATATCGAGACGCTGGGATCCCGGGGCCTTCGCTCAGTCCTGAAGTCGAAGAGGCCAGAGAGGACGGAAATCCATTGCCAGAAGCCCATGTTCGCTCTGTAATGATAGCAGGAGGAGCGGGAACGACACGGGAGCAAGCACTCCGAGCGCTGCGTGGTGCCAATGGCGATGTGGAGGACGCTGCTGCCATCATACAAGCGGAGAAACAAGATCGGAAACCGCCAAGTACAGTTCCGGAGAACGAGTCCCCCAAATAATGGTAAGGTTTTTCTTAGCGTGAGAAATACAATCGTTGGAGTTCAATCATGATTCTTGGGCCTGTGAAGCGTATATGGAATCCAGCCTCCCATAATGCAATTTACACTATCTCTGAAGTCGACCATTTGTAACTCTTCTCCAGTGTATTCCCTACGTGACAACTTCGCCAAGCCAAAATCATCTATATCCATCATCTCAACCTGATTGAACGTCTCACGTTCTTGCATATCCTCTCAAACCTAGAACAGACCAAGGTATCTTTTACTTACTAACCAACCCCCTTCGAAACCATCATCACTCTCTCTTTATTTGACAGCAAGCAAATTCGCCGTAGATCTTTGCCGGTTCCTATATCGACACCTAAAATCACAGATATAAGCGTATGCTTTTATCGTGTAATACTACTCCACAGACTGACACGCTGTAGGAACGCTCCGTGGAGTACCGGTGAATATAACGCATCTAGCCCTGGTATAAAATAGTATAGGCTCGTAATTCACCCCCCCTCCTTCCCACCTATATCAAGGGCCATGTTTAATAATCATATCTCGATCCTTCTAACCCATCCTCCTCCTCCTCCTCCTCCTCCTCCTCCTCCCCTTCCCCCATCCCATCCCATCCCCTCTCTACCATATCTATTCTACAATAATACTCTAACCTATCCCACCCTCCCAACCCTGATCGAAGCGTCTTGCGTTTTTGGGATTGCGAACTGTAGTCTAAATAGCCAGCTTGATAGATTGATACGTAGGCGATGAAGAGTGGAGATATGATAGCGATAGCGATAGGGATATTCTATAGAAATCGGATCGGACCGATAGCAAATTGGACGGAGTCTGGTTTTGGTGGGAAGATTTAAGTGGGGGAATATTGGTGGTGGTACTGGAAGGTATAGAGTGTGATGAGGGTGGGCTTTTGGGAGGAGGGGAGGGAGGGTATGTTTGTTTGTTGGTGGTTTGTGCGGGGAGGAGGAAGGGGGTGGGGGTGGATGGGTGGATGTGGGTGGATGGGAGGATAGGTGAGAGAGTATGAGAGTGTGAGGGAATGGATGGGGTTTGGGGGGATGAGAGGATGTGGTTGGGAGGATAGGACAGGTGGGAGACATGACAAGTAGCATATGTATGTTATAAATAGGCGGATGAGGGTTAGATATTAAAAGAATTTGTTTGTTAAAGACGACATGTTGTTACATGCAGTATAAAATAAATAAAGTACACCATCATAGAAAGCTTCCGAACTCTACTTCCACGTATAAAGAGCGTGGCTGATGTATTATTGCCACGTCACCATGGGAATGCCGATTTCCAGAAGCTTTGTCACCCGAAGAAGAAGAAGAGAAATATGGCGTGGCCGCGCAGTCAAGTATCAACGCGTCTCCGTGGGGCGTCTCAAACCAAGGGGAGTGTTACAGCAGATATCTGGGGAGAGTGTCACCAAGGGTGAGTTCTGGAGTATGGAAGCGGACTCTGCATGTTATAACTAATGACACCTGACTAAAACATACTCTTCGAGACTTGATACAGAGCAAGAATGTACCATGCTTTCCAACCAACATCCACTTCTTATGCTCGACAACCACTCGACTGTATCCGTATGCGACAAGACTTTTGAGTCAACTCCCGGGTATCGGTCTCATGCCCTGATGATCCTGTTACTCGGTCATGTGTCCAGAACCCAGAGGTTTCACTTGAGGAAAACATTCACCTCGACATAGCGGTCATGCCCCCGAATGTTGTCCCCCCAATCTTCCCCCCGAGGTTTTGCTGACTGGGGTATTTGGGTCCACCATTCGTCGAACTCTTCGGGCGCTCGTCTGAGATTCCAGTGAAACGTATCAGGAAAGTCGATCACGACCCGCCGGAACCCACACATATCGAGTAGAAAAACGATGTATAGATGTTCTTCGCCGACCTTCATGTCGAGATGAATCGTTTTTAGATGTGGGCATTTCCTAAGGTATACAGCTGCTTCTGCAGCTTTTGGATGCTTGCGGGTTATGGTCATGGCGGCGAGGTCTTCGCGTAAACGATTCCCAACAACGTTTGCGGGATAGCGCTCGTCGAGAAAATGCTGCGAAACCATGGGCCCCTTTATCGTAAGCCCGCCCAGGCGCAATGTAGTGATCGCCGAACGCTGTTCAATCCCAATTTTCGCCAGAAAGCCAGTCAGAGATGATGCATCTGTGAACCTAAACATTGTTTTGGCATAGTATATGTCTCGGGCTTCCTGGTAGACCATCCGACAGACTCGCAGGAGCGCTGGACAAGAGACTTGGTCGCAAATTGAGGGCGGCGAAGCTTCACTCAGGGTGACATCCGACATGGCATTAGCCAACCCTAGAGATTGATGCAATCCCACGTCAATCGCAGGTGCTTCATGTGGCGACAACACTAATACCCATATCATCTCGCGAATCTCTGGAGGTAGCTCTCCTAGGCCAGTGTCGAGGAAAGGACGGGGTCCTGGCATTTCATTCACTGATGGTGGAAGAAGTGATCTTGCGTCAGATTTGAGACCGCGACGATTTCGTTGGCTCCAGGCTGGATATCTGGATAGTATGGTCTCAAGACGCGATGCGTCGTCAACAGTCCATCGCTTCCGGAAAGGACTAGGACCCAGCTCTATAGAACGACGAGACATGACTGCTGATCCGAATTGAGGTGAGTTGGTAGCGTTGTAGTGAGATGCAAGAAGTTGTGGCAGAAAAGAGTTTGATTTGGAGTTTTCAAATACCGCATGCTGACTCAAGGTGTTGACTCTCTGCACCTCAACACTGTTTGTCATAGAGCAGTATTTTCTTTCCCGATCATGTTGAGCACCTGACGATTGCAAGTGCAGCACCTTTTAATCTTAATCGCTGGTGTCAAGGCTTTACCACCAATGAACAACAAGTGTTACCAGTGTTGTGCTGCGAGGAAAGTACTAGACACCAGAGTTGTCGACAATGATGGAAGCGAGATTCGGTCCACCCAGTCGCACGCTGCTCGAGTGTTGCAAGCTGAGATCCATTAGAGACGCTCTTTGAAAGTGGGTGTTGCAGTGATACGCAATCGTAATTGCATGGGGCTTGTGTGGCATCGAAGTGACACATGAAACTAATCAAGGAAGAGGCACTTCACTGACAGCCTCTGACTGACCCTCACGTCACTTCCCACTTTTTCGACGCCACACCTGATGTTCGGCTCGGATTTCCTATTGAAAATCCGTAGTGTTTGAATCGAAGCAGCCCTGGTTAAAACACTTCTGGCTTTGGACCGATCCTGTAAACATATTGAGATGGATTGTCGAATACTTATCCCCCAGGCTTGTCAACGACCAAAGGGTCAATCCCAGGAAGCTATCGCACGATCAAACGCTGACAAGTTTCTTGGACGTAGCCCCATCATTGCTGCAAGTCTTCTCGAGCCTTCCTCAACGGCCACTGCATCCCCCAACGCGCCAGCTTCACTTCTTAAGCCGCGTTCTCCCACCAAAAGATGAAACGGCACAACCATCATATCCAAGACTTGAGGCTGGAGAAGCCTCATTCGCAACAGCCATTACAAAGATACGATACATAATCACACCTGGAGTCATCATCGCGTGCTGCACGATATTCCCCGAGTACTGATTCCTAGCGAATTCTCGCTATCACAATAGGCTTCCCGGTACCATTGCTAGGCTTAGAACCATAGCCATTGCAATCTTTGTTCCACAAATGCTTCAGAGAACGAATGCCACGTCGATGGTACGAAGGTACGGCAAGACGTGGTTGAAGCAGCTCATCAGGTCGGCTTGTCCAGAGGGATATTCTGCGCCCTTGCAGAAAGCTAGAATCCTCTGCCTAGATGGTGATCTGATGAAGGGAAGACTTGATAGTGATATTAACCAAGGATATGGAACGTTATTTTTATAGTAAAAGGTGCGGAACGCCTGACGACAGGCTCAAAACCAGGCCTATGCCTTGAGAAGCTCGGAGATATACCTCCGTCAATCCTGACAACCTGGAAAAGAATGGTGCGTGCTACTGTAATTTGAATCAGTACCAATCCATCCCACTGGACAGACATATTTGCCGCCAGTGGACTCCCAGGGGCCAAGTTGGTGCACTCACGATGACTATTAGGCCTACGCACATGCCACTGCTAGAAACAGTCTGACCCAAGTGACACGCCCTCAAGCTTCTCCAGCGTCTAGCTCAGGATAATGTCGATAGATTCCCTTTGAGTACTCCTTTCTCCTATCACTCGCCAAGTAGCTCTTAATACTATCCCTCCCCTTGATTCTCTCATACAGCTCGAACACCTTATCAAACTTTCCACCGTCCCTAGCCTGCTTGACGGCTTTGGGAAACGCGAATGTGACCCCGTCCAAGCACTGCCAAAGAACCAGATCCGCAAATGTCAACTGGCCAGCATACAGCCATTCTCCGCCCTTGCTTGCCTCGCCGTGTAGCACACGTTCGAAGTAGCGTAAGAACTTAGGGAGACGATTGTCGATATAATCCTTGCTTTTCTTCTTGGCCTCCTCCTTCTGCTCCTCGTAATAGGCACCCACAGCGATGGGATGATGTGTATCATGCGCCTCGTTCGACAAGCCATCAAGAGCTGTAAGGGCCAGTTGATTGATATGGAAGATGGCATTCTCATCGCCTTCGGGACCAGCGAGGCCAAGCTTCGGCGCAAGATAGAGGATGATGTTGGAAGTCTGGGAGATGATCAAGTCGCCGTGTTTGAGCACTGGTGGTGCGAATGGCGGTGGGTTGGAATTGTCTCCCCTGCTCTCGTCCGAAATGAGAGAGATGAGCTCTTTCATGTTTGCTCTGTCTACGTTGCAGACATCTTGGTATGGTGTTCCCGTTTCTTCGAAACATAGCCGAATATGCTCGGCTCGACCTGGGATGCCAGGCCAGTAGAGGAGCTCGTAGGGTGAGATCTTCTGACGTTTGGAGGCTGGGGAAGACATGGTAGCTAGACGCGTGATTCAATGAACCGTTCAGAGAGAAATGTAGTGAGATGATGTTACGCAAAGCTCGTATTATCGGATGTGAGAGAGCCTTAGTCGAGCTACTCTTTTTGGGAGAGTCTGAAAGGTGAGTATGCGGGGATTCGTCTTGGCACGGATCATCCTAGCGCGTTCAAAACTTCCATAGAAGAATTCACCTACTTCTGGTCCACACTTACTTCTGGTTCACGCCCTCCACTGCCATAACGAGCCATTTTGATAACTGATTTTTACTATAAGAGTTATAGAGTATCTGAATCTAAATAGTTCTTAACGCGAAATATTTCTTATAACTGGCCTAGTTATTGATCTATGAAGGCGACAGTATTCTGGCCTAAGAGACCCTGGAACGAACCCCCGGACGAGGGTCGGGTACGAAAATGAACAGCTGCGGGACGCTAGCCCCTTAGGGCTGGACCAGAAGTAAGTTTGGACCAGAAGTAGGTGAATTCTTCTAAGCTTGGCATCGCAATCGGTTTAGCTGCATGCTTTGTGGTAGATATCAATACAACATAGTCCTACGGAGTATCTCGTTCATGAATTCGGCATTACACCTAGGATCGAGTCAATTATAGTCGCAAATGTCTTCCAAGATTCAGTTCCAGTCAACGGTGTACACTATAGTAAAGGTCTCCACCAGATCCACCCAGATAATCCCCGTCATGCTAACAACCTAATATCAAATATACACCCCTGACACTAATAGCTGACATGTCAGACTTGGTGCCCGCAATCTAGAATACTGATGAGCTTACCAACCTAAAGTACCTTTTTGGACTTAGCCTTCATGCTTTGAAACAGATACCTCCGACCATCTGCGCGTCCAATAGCCGAACCCCTTCAATCAAATCAGTCAAGGTGATGTGTACTCGGAGGTACGATGGCCTCGAAGCCCGAGCTCCCGAAGCTTACTCATTGCTATCGGATTCGTGACAAATCCATGATGTACATATAGAGGTCGTGAAGGTTCGGGAAAGGAGTATCATCGATTGTCTGAAGCATCAATTCCTGTTTTCAATTTCTACTCGGTTAGACCACACTATCTCGCTTTTCGATCCCCCTTCGTAGCATCATGTCTTCACCCTCAGTTATCTTCTTGGTTACTGGTAAATATCCACCCTTCCCCCTTCTCCCACCCCAAGATCCTCCAACATCACTTACCCTCCAAAACCAGGTGCAAACTCCGGCGTCGGCTACGCAACAGTAAAAGTCCTCGCCACAGCCTCCGAAAAATACCACGTCATCCTCGCCAGCCGATCCCCCGATAAAGGCAAAGCCGCGAGCAAAGAGATCAAAGCCGCCGGCATCAAAGGCGCAATCTCGACCATAATCCTAGACGTCACCGACGAAAAATCCATAGCGGCCGCGGCCCAAAAAATCGAAAGCGACCACGGTCGTCTGGACGTACTGATAAACAACGCCGGCGTCTTCGTCCAGGACAAACCCCTCAAAGAAGCACTGGAGCAAACCTTCGCCGCCAACGTCATCGGCCCCGCCCTCATGACAGAAGCCTTCACGCCGCTCCTGCTCAAATCCGCGAAGCCGTACCTCCTACACATCAGTAGCGGCATGGGCTCCATCACGCTCACCGGCGACCCCAGTCGTTTCGAGTCCCGCTTCGACGCCCAGCCGTACCGGATGAGTAAAGCTGCGCTGAACATGATGACGATGCGGGGTTCCAAGTTGCTGGGGCCGCAGGGCGTCAAGGTTTTCGCCGTCTGTCCTGGCTTGGTGGTGTCGAATTTGAGGGGGGAGAGCGAGGAGGCAAGGACGGTGGGTGGGGCGGCGGAGGATCCGATGGTGTCGGGCCAGACGGTTTTGAAGATCTTGGAGGGAGAGAGGGATGCGGATGTGGGAAAATTCGTGAGTAAGGATGAGGTTTATCCTTGGTGAAGTATGATATGATAACGCTCTTCTTCATTTGATGGCATGGGCCGGATTTGTAATCGCTGTCGGGTCCTGAGATAGGCGGATAAGCCCACGGTCCTTGAGGATACTAGCTCCCCTATCAATATAGAACACAGCCCAATCCGAAGATAGAGAGTGAAAGTTGTGTTCCAGTCAATGCGCAATGCTCAGTATGTGAGGTTAGAAAGTCGGTGCTGAATAAGTTACTTTCATGCAATATTCTGTTGTTTTAAAGCCATACTGTGCTTCGACCAGAACCATGATCATCCTCTGAGGAAATCGATTCGAGCATTAGAGCGCCTAATCCGATCTGTGCAGCTTTTTGGTTCGTCATATCTTGAGTGTATCTGTCTACCACCATTGATCCTATTGTGCTAGCTACCAGCTACCTTCCACTTCGCGTGCACCGAAAGGGGTCTCGTCGAAATATGATGCCGAGAGCCATTCAAAATGCACACCAACGTCTTTAAACAGCGCGACCATATTCGTCAGAACTTCGGAATCTCCGTAGCGTGTTGGTCGCCCGGGTGATTCTGACCAGCATTCTGAATGTTGATACCACCAGATGATGCGCTTCAATTTTGGTAGCGAACGATGCTTATCCAACCCTAGGTTGTGTATCCTAGCTTGTCGGATCTTTCGCTGGTTGTCCAGGCCCTGGGTGAAGCCCATGGGATATTGCAACTGTAGGTCTTCAAGTTGAGACGGTAGACACTGGTGCAGTGTGGAGACATAGTTTGGAATCAAAAAAGGCTCCGGAATCGCGAGCCGTTTGAGATGTCGACAACGGGCTAGTGTGCCAAAAAGCGATGTGTTAAGGAACCACGCCGCGTCGTTGCCGGCGATGATGAGCTCGACTAATGTTTCCATGTGCACCTCTAATGATTGACCAATCGCTTGAGGCGATATACCAGGCGTCCGCATATGTTCACCCTCCCACTGGCAACTTATTGTGAATGTGAAGCGTTCTAGAACTTTCACTGCTTGTAGCATATCTGGTAATACGCCAAGGTCTATATCTCCACAATGGGTCAGACACAATGTGGTAATGGGCGAGGCCCTGTTGAGATCGCTTGACAGGTTGATGAATGGATTAGATCCATCGTCAATGGTGAAATCTGGCATCTCAACCTCCAGCCGTCGCAACTTTGGCATCCAAAAATGTCGTGCCATGATCTCTACTTTACTTGTGGGCTGCTCTCTGGGTTGACTCTGCCGCCGATAATGGTACCACAACATGTCATAATTCAGTTTCAGACATTCGAGGTCCCTCATATTCCGGACCATCAGATCATAACCTGGGGGGGAGAGCTCCAGATATCGGGTATTTGGGAGACGTTGGAGCAGCTCGTCGTGCCGGTCGAAGTCCCCGTCGTGGCCTTGTAATGTTAAAGCTCTAACGTAAGCGCCGAGTTCAGGTCTTTCTGTGAGGTCGTCGACAAGCTTGTCGAATAGCGGTTTTTTTCTTGCTCCGTCTGGTTTATTCAATACTAGTAGCTTAATGTCACTATACAGGAACGGTTCTGCTACAGCTTTGAACCGATGAGACACCTGAATGACTTGATAGCAAGACTTGGGCGTGAGGTGAGAGCAGACAGCGGTAAGAATCTCAATTGGAAGGTCCTTCAGCGTATGCGAAGCTGTAAGTCTGGTCTTGATGGTCATGATTACCTCCGACTGAGCGAGAGATTGTGGGCTGTTGGAACAGCAGACAGCGGTCAGAGCAACACTAGGGGTCGATGCGGAACTTAGCGTTTGCAAGACCCTTGAAAATGCTTGGCACTGACTCATCCGCCTGGGTATCGAGCCTTTGGTGCCAAGCTTTCTCCAGGATATCGCACATGCTATATGTGCCCACCCACACCACCTTCATGTCACCTAGATGAGTCACCTCCCATTGCTTTGTGGAAGATTGATGCCTCAGTACTTGAGTCATCAAGTAGGCTAAGGTGTTGACGAATTACTATCTAGGGTTTGATTATGGCTGATTCGGAAACGCGCACATCTGTCTCGGAATGTTGCACCAGTCTATGACTCAGGTTAAGAATGATGGTGAACGCATAACGGATGGCTTGGATATGGATGTAAGCAGTCATCAGACTCTAGAGTGATCAAGACAAGGGGAGCGAGGAACGACATGAACGCTGTCTTTGACGGAATGGAGCTCCTTATCAATACCGTCCCATCGTCCACGTTTGCCTGTTGAAGAGTTCCGACGATCTCTGACTAGCATCTCCCGTGGTCAACGTTCCAGGTAGAAGTAAGTAAGCGCTTCCATATAACAGAGCCACTTGGAACGTTGATATAAAACATGCCCTTGACATACGTCAATAAAGAACTTCTACCCAGATAGAAGATCTTGGCACACATGTGGCGAATGTGTTGTCTCACGCGAAACACATATCCTCTTGTCTGCTACGGCTTGCGACAGGTGTCGCAAGGCAAATGCACTTCCATCCACGACATATTCCCTTGAGCCTTGCCGGAGAGAGTAAAGCATTCTTGCACATAATGTATTGCTCGTTTGCCAATGCATGAGTGACACAGAACCTAAAGGGCGTAATTCGAAGAGGTCACCGGAGGAATTCAAGAGTTCATGGAGTGAAGCACCTCGTACGATGACGCAAGATGATAGGGACCCACAAGAGTGTCATTTTCAATGATATTAAGTCTCATGTAGTGGTCTCAGCTGATGATCCTTGGCAAGTAATTGACTGTACGCAGTGTTGTTTCAGTCCGGCCGTAGCCTCAACATTGGGGACGCGTGATCCCGAATTGGTGTTACTGTACTACCCATCGTTCCATTGATATTGTGACTCAATAATTGCATCTCTCAATAGACAAGTCGGCCCATGCGCAAGTTTATACTTCATTAGCCAGCACATAGAATTACAAGAGCGACACAAGGTAACCAACATGTTTTCAGGGTTACCGGTTAGGCTTCATCACAGGCCTCCGTCGCGCAACGCCAGCACGCGCTGGCCCGGAGCCACACCAAGCGACTTGTCGTTGTTCAGGTCCTTGATACTCAGTCAGACAGATGCGGCTGTCATAAGGGGCATGGAGCGCACAATGGACGTGATCGGCGAAATGGTACATCGAGAAGGACTCCGCTCTGTAGCACCATTATCGCCTCAAATACCGACCAGCGGAGAGGAAGAAGAAGTGGGCCATAGAGTACCAGTCCCTATGGAGGAAAATCTCGGCGGTAGACCACCGTTTGGTCTAATGGGTTGGATCCCAGAAGATGTGATTGTTGGCACCAGTGAACCCACAACCTCCGAGGACGTGGAACGCATACACCATCTCTCAACGTTCCAACGGATGCGCAGTACAAGGCCGTCTTCTTTAGGGGGAAAGTCTGGGTCAACGGTTAGCCAGGCCCTCCGCGAAAGATCCATCACTGATGTTCGGCAAACCCAGGTCTCCGTTCACGCCTCACCGTCCGAACACCTAAGTGAAAGGTCAGGATTGATCCCAAGGGATAGCGGTAGCGAATTATTTGTACCGCTTGATCAGATCGACATGCTGCTGGATGCGGAAACCATTGCGAGGATGATGGTCGCTGCTGGACAAAGTATATTGCGTCCGTATGGGCAGAAGACGGTGTTCCCACAGCACCAGAAAAGCGGTGCTTTCCACGAAACTACAACCGATCGAAAAAGTTTGAAAGATTGGCTAAGCTCTGATGTGGAACCTCTGCCTGAGCCTATGTATCATCCAGCCTTTGCAGATGAGATAATTCGGCAGGGAGGAACGCCACCGCAGTGGCGTATCCCATCGGTACCATACATAGAGGCGAGTCCAACAGAGGCGAGCAAGGGTCGAAGCGGGGTTTCTCCCTTCGAAAGGTTCATGAACCTGAAAGGCAATTCTGCAGCAAACGGGAAGCCTGTTGATGGGAAGATGGGGTCAACGCATTCGAAGGTAGGCCACAGAGCCATCGAATCGGCGTCTCCAATATCTCGGGACAGTGATATGGAGGAAGAACCTGCTTCGAGAGTTGAGATGCTGCGAAGACGAAAGCAAGATCTAGACACACTTAATCCTCGAGACTCAATATCTGGGTATCCCGACGAAGAGGAGCTAAAGGCGATTCAATGCGATATACGAGCGAGAATAGTGCAGGCATGGGCCAGGCAGGAAGGATTAGTGACGAGGTTCAACAAATGGAGTCTGTAGTGTTAGCAGATACCAGCTAGATACATGGGGAGTGAATGGTTTGCTGGGTCCATTGAACAAAGAGAGTCACATCTGCGAATGGTTAACGGATTGGTGTACTCAATGATCATGCTCTGAAAGTGAAAGATATCTGTACTAGTACTGAAATTGGATGTAGCGCCAAGCTTGCCAAGGCTGCTAGCTCTCCGTATCCGTCCACGTGACTTCGAAATCCAAGCGTTGCCAAGAAAGGTTAGATCAGGGGACTCAAGATCTGGGGAACTCAAAATGTTGACGATAGATGATAACTTCGGCCCCGTTTTAACCCAAGACTCAAAGACCACTGACTGCCTTGTCTGTAATATTGTCGTTGGGCCCCCAAAACTTTATTACTCACGATGGTTGACCAGCGGTGTTCTTGTCGGGCTTCAGAGTCTCCAGTCTTTGACATCCATTGACAGCAAACCCTATATCGTTGAGCACAACGTACGAGAATGTTATGGCAGCCGCATCGACTTTCTAAAAGTCATGTTTAGGCATAACAACTACATGAGCGCTGTATTCGGCTCTATGTACGGACCCACAAGGTGAAAAGGTGATGGTGACCAGAGCGACAGCGTGAAAGACCTTTATGCTTCCATAAGCTATTAATTCTAATCACCGAGACCATCATCACTTCCACTTACTTCGGCGACTGATTTCACGGTCATCAGAACCGCTCGTGAGGTCCATCGATGACTTGATGTCATTCTCGCATGAGCTGATCCGGGTGTTAGTGGAACAGCTGCCACCTGAAAAGCGTTGTCAATACCTTCAATGGCATGCTCCGAATCAACGCATCTTACAACATAGACTCATATCGTAAGAAACGCCAGGATCTCTTCCCAGGCAGGGCATGCTCATCCCGATTTCAGCACCCGTATCAACGTTCGTGCCGTAGGATAGGCTCCCTCCATCTGTGATTGATCTTGTGGAAGTCTTACAGGTCTAAGCTTCCGCTGGAGCAACGGACCAACCATAGCGCGGGTCCTCAACGGTTTGGTGATACGCGATACGAACCTCACAGTTTCAGGTTTCGATTGATCTTGATCGATTGAAATGGACGAGACGCTCGTACTCCTATAGTCGGTGGTGACTGGCGTGGACCTAATGCGAGATTTCACCAGCGAAGGCTAAGCGCGGAAAACGTTTGATAGTAATCGAAGGAACCGGCTACCTATGCATCTTCAGATGGCACGAGACCCTAACGCTCAGATTGAGGGTCCATGAGCCGGCCAGCGTTCTTCATGGTCATTCGTTCCTGACGTGAGCAGAAACAAGGTCAACGTTCTGATTAGGGTGTGACATGTGGTCTAGTGTTAGGCATGAGCAACTACGCCTTCGAGCTGGCTTGTGCAGTAAAGATGTAGCAGGCGAGTCTTACCTCCTATCGCGTTCCTTCAGAGTCGCCGAATGTCCAAGAATGGGCATGAACTGATAGACCAATGTCGCATGTCGGACACAATGCCGTATCTATATTGGACTTTAGATAACACAAGCGCACTGCGATCGTCGAAACAGCTTGCGTCACAAGCCTTCAGCAGAGTTGAGAGGATTACAGACCATTGATGTGAGACATTGCACTACGAGGAAGATTATTCTCGGTGGCCAAGAGGGCCCACTCCGCCTGCTTATGTTTTTAAAAAATGAGGAGACTCTTTGACTGATTGGCATCTATCTGATCTCCATGAGACTGCACTTCATGTAAGGGCGAGCGGAGAGGCATTTTCTGCGTACGTACGGCGAGCTTCTGCAAGACCCCGAACATGGGAGTGTTGGGTATTCAGCATCATCTGGCTGCTTCTTAATATGTGTCCATGATGCTAAGGATATCCTCATGTAGATCAACGTCGACCCACAGATTCAAGATAGGAAGGAATGGTGAAACAAACGCTGACTCATCAATAGGATTTGATCGTTACTAGTGGTTACCAACGACCGCCATATCGGGCCAGACTGTCTGAATCAGTGCAACGCACGAGTGGCAACGAAAACGTCTTGTGTCGGGACGAACGGTAATGAGTAATTCGTTCGTTCGTACAGACAGACGGCAACATTGGGTGTAACGCGGATCGCATAATGGTGGGCCATTCGGTCCGAGGGTCGAGTGGCTACTGCATGAGTCCTGCAAGAGTGGCATCAGTTATTGAAGCTCATAGGCTCAAGCACAGCCAGTACCATGGCTATAACGAGAATAAGGACTAATAATCGGAACATGAGTATCCTCCTGCTTACCGGGCATTCAAATATGTGCAATGTCCGTAACGCATTCAGTATATAAGACCTCGACTCCAGAGCCGGTACTGTTCTCCATTCGTCTTTATTACTCCAACATTCTCAAATATTCCAAATACTCCACTACAGCATACATCCTAAGCTTGGCGAAGGAAGAAGCTAAAAGCCTAAGCCCAAAGATAGAAACCTGAAAGCCTTCGAGTCTGTCACGAGGTTGACACGGAAGTATGAGTCACATGGTCCGTCTTATTCTCCAGATTTCACTAACATCGCATCTAGATCACGATGGGGCAGCCCTCAACTTACACACAGGCTGACATTGTGGTCATGCTGTACTTTGGATCTATGGGCTTTACCAATACTGGCTTGGCCTCTCTCCTCGAACACAAAGGTCTGCAGACACGCAACCACTCAACTATCCGCAAGAAACGTAACGCCTTGAAATCTGAACACGAGTTGTGGGACCTTGTGACCCTAGAATGGAAGTTGTATGAGGTTGGTAGATATCTCAGTGGTATCATGAGCGACCCAAACGAGTTTAGAGATACGATCGCAGTGGGAACGGAGGAGGAATCAATTTACTTAGCAAGTTTCGACTGCTACCTGCATTGAACCAGTGCGCTGATTTTAAGGACAGGCAAATCAATCGAGTAATCACGCAGCTTTATTTGACATTTTTCGATCCAGTGGGGGGCTCATAGTGAATGAGGTGACGCGTGGATACTGTGAGGCTTTGAAAATACCTCAGTTACGTGAGCCAACCAAAACGAATACAGCGGTCAATCCGGCGGATGCAACCCAGTCGGCTGGGACGACCCAAACGAATACAACAGTCAATCCGTCAGGCGCAAGCCAGTCAGCTGGGGCGACTCAGGGAAGTGTAAACCTTGACTACTTCGACTTCGGAAAGGGTTACTGATCAGGATAGTCCACATTGAAGTTCAAGGGGGGATGTTATTTAGCATAATCTTCATGGTGGGATTGGATGGTGATTGGGCGAGTCGAAGGGCTAGACTTTCATGACGATAATCTAACATCCCAGTACCATGATTCCTCGCAGTCTTCCGTGAACCATGGCGTTTGAAGAGAACTGTGAATGGACTGTTCCGTTCCCACGCGCTGTCTATTTGATATGTCCATTTGATATGTGCCACAGCCTTCCCTATGACCTGCCGCCAAGAGTTTTGGCTGGGAGGCTTACCTAGCTCTCTTGTGACACCTCAATTGCCGCAGCAGACTATTCTCTTGTTACACTACGCGAAATACACCACCGATTCTCCACGATATCCCACTTACTGCGTCCCAGAAGAGCGTGTAAATATCGATGGCTCGATGTGAAAAAGGGAATGGATGGGCTCACTCCGACATAGACAAGCCATTTAAGGCTCTTTGATGGTGAAGATCGACCATGACATCGAAACAGAGGTGCAGACTGAGTGATGGGGCATTTTCCGTACAGATTGTGCAAGTCGAGCTGGTTTCGATTGTGCAAGAATAGAGCCTACAGACCTATTTCTCAGTGTTAAATACATCAATGCAAGGAAGGCAGGTCGAATATATCAATTGGCTATGTGCAAGGCTTCTCGGAGTCATGTGTACGCATGCAAGAGCTATCGTATTGACTCCAGCAGACTCCAGACGTCGGTTAATTGAAGTAGACACGAGAATGTAGAGATAAGTCGCTTTGCAGCGAGCTAAGTCATCCATCTATGAGTTCCTTCAAGCCTAGATCCACGTATACGTATGGCCACTTTGTGCACTCAGAAGGTCATAGACACTGTCAACTTCCGATACTAATGCTACTCCCAAACATCCCGACATACTTAGCCAAGCTCTCTGAATCCCTCAACCTTTACCCACTTATCTAGCCTCTAATCAAAGTAATCAAAATGGCGTCACCACAACGCCCTGCGAACCAACAAGTGATCGCAAAGGTCGAAAAGGTCTTCGAGGACATCGCCAACAGTCTTCTTCGAAAAGAAGAGATATCAATTCCGTTGAGATACAAGAAGTTAGTATCTACTCAACACGATGCTGGGTTGTCAACTGCGATTACCAAGATATCGTTCCCAGCACGCACGCCTCAAGAGGCCCGGAGGTTCAGTATGACTCTATCGACACCATTTGCCTTGACAGGCAAAAGCTGATGCCGATACCAGCGGTCCTCCTAAGGATCTTGGATCTCATTCACGAGGCTTTATGTAATAACGAGGTCATTTCGAAGAGGTGACTAAAGTTCCACTTGCGCGAGACTGGCACTGACATTCTCCTCTTAGAAACATCTACTACAAAGATCCAGCGCTCTTCAAATCGCAGCAAGTGGTCGACAAATACGTCGATATCTTTGCATACACCTTTGGTATCCAAAGAGCGGCTCTTAACGTCGTCAGTTCCACTCGTTTCAAGCATAATCAATTAAGGAACGATACCGACAGATGCTCTCTGCATAGACTGCTGCTGCCAAGGGACTCGTAGTCGGTGACTACGCTCTTCACCACACGAACGGCACCATCACTCATCACAACCCCACAACGGTAGTGATATCGCAGGATCCATGTCCTACGCAAGCAAATACTAACAGTGTCAGACGCATCTCGTCGCCGATACCAGCGACGTCAAAGAAATTGATACATCACGGATATCCTGGGTTCTAGTGATAGAAAAAGAAGTCAATTCCACAACCACGCCTCATCATACTCACCACTAACAATCACCAGTCAACCTTCCGAACATTAGCATCCAGCAACGTGCACCAAACCTCGCACGCGGGCAAGGGAATAATACTCACAGTCCGTCCCCATCACCGACCATCCTCCCTCCTCGCTAACCCCCTACCCAGGCAAAAGGCTACCCCGACATCTCCACCCGCGCATTCCTCCACCACCTCGCAACAACGCAAAACCCCCACAAACCCGCACCGGCCATCTACTGCCTCGTAGACTACGACCCCGACGGCGTAGCCATAATGTCAACCTACAAGCACGGCTCCTGGAACCTCTCGCACGAAAGCAGTCAACTGCTCGTTCCCAGCATACAATGGCTCGGTGTCCGGAGCTGCGACATCGTTAGTAGTGCGGATGGCGAAGAGTATAAGGGTGTGCTGAGGCTGAGTGGGAGGGATCGACATAAGGCGAGGAAGATGTTGGAGAATAATGTTGTGCTGGGGGAGGAGGGGAGGGAGTCTGAGTGGAGGAGGGAGGTGCAGGTTATGTTGATGTTGAATGTTAAGGCTGAGATGGAGGTTTTGGCGGAGAGGGAGGGTGGGGTGGTGGGGTGGGTTGAGGGGAGGTTGTTGGTGCATGAGAGGCACGAGTCGAGAATGGTCGTTGATGACGAGGACGACGTGATGACGACGGGTAGTGATGACGACGACGATCTCGGCAGGTGATGATGCCGTCTAACGATTAAGGACTGACAGCGAGTAGATTTCTGAGCTTAGCATCGCTGCCCTGTTAGCTCGTCAATAGACACATTTCCCCAGTCCAATTGAGCAACAAGTCATGGAACCATTCACCATTACTCGCAGCTCAACGAGATTCACAGAAACCAATATACAAGAAAACCATACTAAACCCTCCCTCCCCATTTCCCCCCAACCATCTATCCCCTCAACTCCCCCCAACAAACGCCAACCCCAAACTACTCACAACCGTCAACCCAATGACAAAATACCCCGAAACCTGCACCTGCCGATTGGTAAACTGCCTCCCACTATCCCACACCAAATGCCTCACCCCATTCCAGCAATGATACGTAAACGGCACACTCACCACCCCCTTCATCAACCCCTTACTCACCGCCCCAAACCCGCCAAACCACTCCGCCATCGTCGCGCTCTCCAGATGCCATCCCAGCACCGGAGACGCGAGATAGGCGGTGGCGAAGACGTAGAGGGCGCCGGAGAGGGTGCAGGCGGTGATGCGGTTGAGGCCGGATAGGTACCATGTTAGCTGGGGTTGGTAGATGGAGAGGTGTGGGGCGACGGGGCGGAGGCGGCGTTGGGCGGTGAGGATGTCGTAGGCGGTTGTGGGGGTGGTGGGGGCGGTGGGGGGCTGGGAGGGGGTTGCGGAGGGTTGGAGGGCTACGCCTCTGGTGGGTGGGGTTTTGTTAGTGGATAGATGGGAGGTGGAAGGGGAGAGAGAGGATGAGGACAGGAGAGAGCTTTGGGAGAGGTGGGACGGGAGAGGTGGTTACCGTGCTTGGAAACGTGATCGGTTTGTTCCAATGGCTGCTGGAGTTGCGAATCGAGAGAGGGCCGGTTGGTGGGCGAGGACTGCGGTGGAGGGTTAGCGGACATGGGAACCGATAGGAGGATCCCGATTGAACTCACGTCGTCGCACGGACTGCTGCGTGATCCTTCGAGCCAGCATTGTGCTTGTAGTCTCTTACGTCTGAAGATACTTAGGAAGATGATGCTATCCCGAACCCGCATCAATGGGGACGGGACCGCCAAGGCCTCGGCAACGCCGGCTAATCCTCGGGCCGCAATATATTTCTGATACCACATTATATAGCCAAGTAGCCTCCTTGCTTTCCTTTCCCTTCACATCAGGACTCTAGGAGGTAATTGCCCACATATACTGGTCTCTACGATGACGTATAGGTGACCCGGGGCATTGGCACATTGTGTCGATGTCTTACAAGGAGTCCGAGAGGGATGTCGCCTGTCGTTAATCACGCGTGCTGATCGATTCTCCACGATATCAGGCGTTTCATATCAGGGCTATATACGAAGAATGAGCTTGCAGGGAAGAATTTTTTGCTTCGGATTTGGGCTTTGAAAGTGAGGGCATGAGGGAGATGGATGGTGATGCCGCGCATGCATGCCTCTATTGATTTCTACAGAGCTGCATGCAAGGGGAATTTTGCCGAGTTGGACACAACCGAGGAATGAGCGCTACTGGACTTTACAACGTGCTTGCTGTTGCGTAGATAATGCAATAAATTCCTCTGCTACCTCTAATGTGATATGGTAATTCTGTTAGTGCCAAGAACGCTGTCGTGCCTTTGAAGGAAGATTTCTTGACGCTTTTACTTTCATTGCACCTGATGCTGCTGTCCAATATACAGCCACGGGCTCTACGCCCAACAGGATCCTTGCTTCGTGCCGGCTTCGCGACATCAAAGCCCAGGTGTAGAGCATTACCACAAGTCCCTCGAAGCACTCCCCGCCGACCGCCCCCTCCACTCACCAAACGGCCGTCAAGACAACCCCAGAGCTCCCCCAAATCTTCGAAGAAGCCACCAGAGCCGCCGCAGATTGCACCGTCCTCGCTCGATGCGGTCTCCAGCGCCCTTCGCAATTCTGACTCCAACAACCTTCTCTCCGCCGTTCATATCCCTGACGACCCTCATGGCGTTCTCACCGCAGGTCACCCGGCTACGAACATACTGTCGAACTCAGCCATAGTGGTGACAAGACAGCTGGAGCTCATGAATGTTATGGTGGGTTTCGAGCAGGCGGATAAATATGTCATCATGGATCCGCAGGGGAATCACATCGGATACATGGCTGTGTTCAGTGCGCATAGAAGTCTCACCACATATGTCTTTGATAAGCAAGGCAAGGAGGTCCTAAGGGTATGTCGTTGGGGGTAGAACTAGGATTTAATAGCTGATCTAATGCTAGTTTCACCGGCCTTTTGCTTGGTTATCGAGTCGCACCGGCATCTACGATCCTGTAGAGGTTGGAAAGCACTCCTACTCCTCTTCTACTTCTCTTACGGATCCCAAACCCGGTGGCCTATCGACCGAAATAAAGGCAGAACCGGCCCAACTCTCGCACTTGGCTTTGTCGGATATGCGGATCATAGGGGAAGCACAGCAGCAGTGGGCCCCATTGCGGAGAAAGTATAATCTTTTCCTACATCGCAACACCCCGCTCCCTGACCACAGCTCCAACAGCCACCAAGACTCGCCGCCAAGTCAGCCGCTTTCTAATTCACAGGCTATGGATTTGACTCCCTACAACAGCGAAGGCGGCTTTGCCCAATTCGCTTACGTCGACGAGCCGTTCTCCTCCTGGGACTTCTCCCTCCTCTCCGATGATTCCAAGCTCGTTGGCTCCGTGAACCGTAACATTGCAGGCCTTGATCGCGAGATCTTGACCGACACCGGAGTCTACGCTCTACGCATGGATGCTGCAGGACTCGCTCAAGAGCCAGGCCATCTGATCTCCAAGACTGGACAGCAGGCCGAAAAAGCAAACGAAGCACCAAGTACAGCAATGACACTCGATCAGCGCGCCGTCATGCTGGCCACAGCCGTAAGCGTCGATTTCGACTATCTCAGTCGCAAAAGCGGCTCAGGCGGCGGGATGGGGTTCATGCCGATGTGGTTTCCATGGGGAGGTGGAGGGGCCGCGGCAGGAGAAGCAGGCGCTGAGGCAGGCGCTGTGGAGGGTGCAGGTGGTGCTGGTGGAGGCGTTGGGAGAGCAGGAGCAGGAGCTGGAGAAGTTGGAGAGGGTGCTGCTGTGGGTGCTGGTACGATGGCTGGATATGAAGCTATGCAACAAAGAGAGCAACAGGGTGGGAATCCTTCTGGCACTGATGGGACGAACAACCTTGATCTGGACCCATCTCTTTCAGGTCCAGCCAGACCGCCGACGCAGCAGCAGCCAGGTCAGGTTGGTCAGGATGAAGATGTTTGGGGCAATGACGATGATCCTTGGGGTGGCAATTCGGGAGGCGGAGGCGACGGCGGTGGTGACGGAGGTGGTGGTTTCGATCTGGGTGATTTCTTCGACTCTTGAGAAAGTGGTTTCGGTTTACGATTGCAGGATGGAGGGCAAATTTTGGGGGGTTTATTGGATTCGGAATGATACCCACCGCTCACAGAGAAGCGCTTTTGCAGACCTGTATAATATGATGTATGATCTATGAAACGTGGCATCCTGGTGAGATCTGATCTCGTGACTGCCGTTGTGTTCAATGTTAGTTCCTCCAGGCCATCAACTACCGAATCTACAACATACAACACAACGTACGAATTCCTAGCCCAAATGCCTACCATTCACTCCCACTCCTAACCCAACTACCACCACCCATCCACACCACCACCAATAAAAACCCTCCCCCCACTACCCACCCCCCTCACACCCCCCCCCATCCCCCCCACCACCCCCAGATTCAAAAAAAACAAATGGCATCCCAAATCTCCACCAAACGCCTCTTCCACGAATACAAGACCCTAACCTCCTCCCCCCCCGACGGCATAACCGCCGGTCCCATCTCGGAAGAAAACCTCTACGTATGGGAAGCCCTGATCCAAGGCCCCGACGGCACGCCCTTCGAAGGGGGGATCTACCCGGCCGAGTTAAAGTTCCCGAAGGACTATCCGTTGAACCCGCCGACGATGAGGTTTTTGGGGGAGGTGTGGCATCCGAATGGTATGTGGATAGTTTACTTACGCTTGCCCCGTCCCCATATATGCACTATATACATGCGTGCAGGGCTGATACATTCGCACGCCAAACAGTCTACCCCACAGGCCTCGTCTGCATCTCCATCCTGCACCCCCCCGGCGACGACCCTCTGCACTACGAATCGGCCTCGGAGCGCTGGTCGCCGATCCAGAGCGTGGAGAAGATTTTGATCAGTGTGATGAGCATGTTGGCTGAACCTAACGATGAGAGTCCGGCGAATGTGGAGGCGGCGGTGATGTGGCGGGAGCGGAGGGGGGAGTTTGAGCGGAGGGTTAGGGAGGGGGTGAGGAGGGGGTTGGGTGTTCGGTAGGGGGTGTGGGAGGGGTGGGGTGTATACGGTTGGGAATGAGTATGTCACGGTGGATACTACTTTGTTGAAAGTTGTGGGGAGTCGAGGAGATTACACCTCTGGCTCTCGACGCATAGTATCTGCGTGTGGAAAGATTCCTCCCCTATGCGAAGGTTTCCCAGCTTTTACAACCCCGCGACTACGATATCAGAGCAGCAATGTCTGCACTTTTTCTTTCGAATTCAGGGTAGAGTGAAGCGTATGAGAACACGACTCAGATATGATTATTGATGAAGAGTAAAGACGATCACTCTCTTCCAATACATGCTGCTAGTCCTTCCATCCTTCGCGTCTCTATCCGTTACCTCTTACCCTCGAAACATTACCAGTTCCCAATCAGTCGGATATCCGATCTCCTCGATCTATTTCCCAACTTCACGCACACATGATGAAACCGATGATGTACCACGCCCTCATTCAGATGCCCTTGTCCAGACGACAGCATTTCCATATTCATGATTGTTAGGGGAGGTGTGTTGCCGACGAAGGATGAGAAATATGGGCCCGAAGATTGGATCTTATCGAAGCGAAGGGGCTTGTCCGTGGTGTAGTCCGACGGCCTTTGGAGAGGGGCTGTTGGGAGGGGGCGGTGGAGGCTGAGGAGTGCTTGGACGCGTCTTCGTCCAGCTGTTGGAGTGAAGTCTGGGGTCTGGTGTTGGTTGATGCATAGTAGCTTGGAGGAATGATGGAGGAATGATATTGTGGGCGATTGGGTGCAGAGGTTCTGGGGTTTTTGGAGTTTTTGTGTTATGATTTGTGCTGCTAGAAGGATGGCTGGCCTTGAGATGATGAGATGAGGGAAACACCGAGGAGCCTATATATATACTTCAATGAACCTATACGAGAAGGAGAACGAAGAAGACAGACGGCCGGTAAAGCCTCATTGCGGACGACAGAACGAGAATTGTCATCAAGTTGGCCATCAGGTCATCCAACTCTGGCTATACGCACCGCCATCGCTGAGTTCCGGACCATCGTCGCTGTGATTGATCCCTTCATGTCGGACTGCTTGCCCTTACAGGCAAGAGGGATGAAGATGGTGAAGTGTCTTTCCCGCGGCCGTTGGTAAGTGACAGCAAGCCCATGCAAGTGGACTTGGCTTCTACGGATCTGTGCGTGTAGACCATGACCTAACGTGATTTTTAGTCAGCATAAACGTTCTTGATTGACTGAGATCTGGCAATGGAGGCAGTAGACGTTTCACTTGTTGCGAATCTCAAAATAGAAAGAGTTTCCTCGGTTTTTCGATCTGTGTGTACCTTGCATTGTGCGCCGGAGGCCCACTATAACCTGATGAACCTCTAGGATTTCTTGCCGATCGCAAGCATACAAGAACCCGCGCGCTTAAGCACGTCGTCGAATCTGATCACCACCATACATCTGCTCGAGTCCAAAACTGGTCTGCAGCCCTAGGAGGTTTGCATGTACATAACACGTGGGGATCTCAATCATCATCTGACAGCTGATATATTACTGGTTCAGTCAGTGTCCCTGAATAGAATCAGTTGCTGGTTGTTTGCCAATGATGGAGCCGACGGTTCATACCATGCACAGCTGACGATAGCTTCTTCGACTTCACAAGACGCTTTGAAAATGTAAAGGGAGCCTTCCTGGGTACGAAACGAGCGGTTGGCGGTGGAGTGGCTGGCGGTGACAAGGGTGACCTTGGCCTTCCGTGCGTAGGTCGTGGCGAAGCAGATCGGGAGTTGGGTTCACTGAGCATTGCCGGACTCGATGGAGGGTTAGCCGGCATCCGACGGGGTGCTGCATTGTCGACAGTGAAGTTCTTCGTTGAATCACACGGAGGATCTGACCGAAGCGGATGTGGGCGGTCTTTGTCTATCCTAGGCTGTCCTCGAGGAGTTGGCGGTCGATCAAAGGTAAATGCCTTCGAAGCTGAATTGTTCGTGTTTGCCATCGTGTTTGGAACGGGTGTAGAGACTCAGTGTGCAATTTTTCGACGGGCTGTATGAATATATCGAAAGGGGGAAATTATTGCCTTCATGGTATGGTGTCCGGCGATAGGGTGATGGCCATCTGCCGATATGTGCAATGCCACGTAACTTGAGCTTCATCGTCCGCGGCCTGATTCCGTGATATTGGATCTTACGCTGTCTGTCCAAGCTACGGGTGGTCCTGCATCCGCTGCCTCAACCCAAACACTGTTCCTGACGGGGGTGCTCGGGCTTACCTGTGAAGAATGTATGCCAGTAAAGACAGCCCAACGCAGCTTATACGAGTCACAATCTGGCGATTTCCTCTCAGCTTTGTTCGATGGCTAATAAGAAGGGAGTGGGAACAGGGTCGACTGATTTGGTGCAGGCATGCCCAACCACGGGATCCTGCAGAATTGGCTTGCATATGGCCTCATTTTCTTCGCAGTTGAGATCCTTGAGAGAGCACAAGTTGTCAATGCTGAACAATGCGCTCGAGGTATTTTTGGAAAGTTGATGTGGAACTGAACTGGAGTCCGTTCCCGAATTCTCCCCAACTCGACTAGCGCCAATGTCCGCGTTAGCCTTGCGACGACGGTTCTCACCTATATGGCTCACCACGCTGTTTTATAAATTGTAGTAAGGCAATGTTGAAGAGGAGGTCATAGCTCTTTTTAGTGCGACGTATGAGCATTGACATCGTGATTGTATGCGCTGCGTGGGTCTTTCCACGAGAGCGCGTACTCCCGTAAGATTCCTTTAGATTCTTTAGAGGGCACGGTATGTCGTTAGCCGAGAGTAACCACGTTGTAAGTCCGAAACAGGTGTGGAATCTCAGATTGAGTGTGCATGTCCATTTGCGGCGGCTGCATCTCCCTGTCTAGTTGCAACCCGAGCCCAAATTTTTGGCGTTAATCAAAAGTTGATGAGCCCAGAAGCAGGTCGACCACGTCTCCACTAATGAAGGGCTAACAAGGCATGAAACGTTTATTCTCTCATCAAGATCCCCATATGTGGAGCCCTCACATCCCATTGTAGCAAGTCTATACCATTGAAGAGTGTAACGTCCAGCAAATCGAGTATGATGAGGACCTTGTGGGGTCACACCAGGTCAAAAACATGGGACCTTCGAATGGACGCGAGCCATAGGACCAAACGGCTGCTTTTTCGAATCCATTCAACCGTGATCATGGCTATCGGCACGTCTGAGGTTGGTTGTGGTTGGCGCTAGCATACGGCAAAAGGTATTCGCTTCCATGGCAGGCCTTCACTGCGTCGGCACCACGGCGTTTACCACATAAGTCATTAACATGACGACCTCTTGCAACTTTTTCGAACATAGCGGAGCGCTCGGCGCAGCACTCGGCGCCACTGGTGAATTATTTCGTAGGGTCATGGTGTCCATTATAGGAGGGCCTTCTTGACGATTTATCGACCAAGTCAGGACCATTTGTTTTGAAAGCTAATGTTGTATTGTCAACACAGCATGTGCTATAATTGCTTTCTATCTTGGATCAATCATTGGCTAACGGAATCAACAACATATCTTCCATCAGCAGGGTAGTCAAAAGCATATTTTGTTGGTAAGGTCTAGTGAAGCAGATCATGGTAGGAGAATTGTATAATCTGATTCGATTAGATTGGAGAACTTAACAACAAGATCACGGGAACGCGTAAGATTTGGGCCCGCGAGAGAGCTGATAGCCCGGCTCGGAGTGTGATTCAATTTGAGAAAGCTGCCACCAAATTCCGCGGATGATAAGCCCCTTTGCCGAAGCCCTGTGCCCGGACAGTGGCAGAGCGTAAGACAAGATAAGAGCAATGGCTCAAGTCGAGCGATGGCAAATGATTGCCATGCACTAAAGCTTTACACCATGTTGATAGCCATAGTGATCGACCAAACCCTGATCGAGAGACTTTTGATGTGCAGCGATACGGCAGGAACAGTGGCATCAGGAGGGATAGAGAACGGCTTGCACCAGTACCTCACAGTGAGTTACGAAAGATCTTGCCTCACACGGGGCGGGAAAAGGATGAACATTGATAGTTCGTGGTAGAAATATGAGTGGCTGGACTCGGGAGCTCGCGCTAGGCGCAAGGCGCTTGAGCAGGCTAACGCGGCTAACCTCCATCCACTCTTAAATCTCGAAGTACTTTATTGAACTTCAGCATCAGACATGATGAGTTGAAGCTGAGATCCAGGGGTTTCCGAAAGTCAACACTGTGATCTGCCAATGCTGTCTGCGCTCATCTCATGGCGTCCATTTAGCACCAACTTCTGAAAACAGAACCGCGGAGTTGCTTCGAGAGGCCTTCCCGAGATGCTTACAGGATGTTGCGTGTAGATCATCGAGATTATTTGCGTACTTATTAATAATTTTGATACGAACGCTGGTGTTCTGGATCTGTGAGCCCGATCCCAACGAAAATTATCTGTAGCACCAGTCAGCAGCTATACTGTCAGCATGTCAGTATGGAATCCTGATAACATCAAAGACGTTGCAGAATCGCTCGGCATCACCTCCCTCAGTGACGATATTCTCCAAGGCCTGTCTTCGGACATCGAGTACAGACTATCACAAGTCTTGGAAGAAGCCTTAAAGTTCATGCGGCACAGCAAGCGATCAACACTATCAACGCAGGACATCACGCAAGCGCTACGAGTCTTAGATATCGAGCCATTATATGGCTATGAGTCTACGCGGCCGCTACGATTTGGTGAGGCCTCTATAGGGCCCGGTCAACCGTTATACTACGTTGAGGATGAGGAGGTTGATTTTGAGAAGCTCATAAATGCGCCGCTACCAAAGGTTCCAAGAGAGATCTCGTTTACAGGTGGGTAGCCATGCAAGAACCGCGGAGAAAAATCTGATCTTGATTTAGCACATTGGTTGGCCGTTGAGGGTGTTCAGCCGTCGATACCACAGAATCCTACTACAGCAGACTCGCGAAGTCAAGAATTAGTACCTAAAGGACCTGGTGCAAACCCCAATCTAGCTGCTATGAGCGGAAACGACAATGTCACTGTCAAGCCATTGGTCAAACACGTTTTGTCGAAGGAGCTACAATTGTATTTCGAGAAAATCTGCAGCGCCCTTCTCGATGAATCGAATAACGAGTACCAAGTCGCAGCCTTGGCTAGCATCCGCAGTGATCCAGGTCTTCATCAGCTAGTGCCGTACTTCGTACAATTCATAGCCGAAAAGGTTACGCACAACCTCAAAAGCCTTTTCATACTTGCGCAGATGATGCAGCTAACGACTGCTATGCTCGAAAACAAAAATCTCTACGTTGATCCATATGTATGCTCGGTCCTTGAGGTATCTGGTTTCGACAGTGACTGACAATCGTCACAGATCGCCTCTATCGTTCCGCCAGTGTTGACCTGCCTGGTAGGTCGGCGGCTAGGCAACCCCGCAGATCCCCTCCCACCTTATGAGCTTCGCCGAATGGCAGCTTCAGTCTTGTCATCAGTTACCAAGAAGTACAGCAAATCATCCCACATGCTGAAGCCTCGCCTCGCTCGCACCTGTCTAAAACACTTTCTCGATCCCAGCAAACCTATCGGAACTCATTACGGAGGCATTATCGGACTACAGGCGATCGGAGGATCAGAGCTTGTGCGAGCATTGATCATACCAAACTTGAAAGAATATGACGGTTTCTTAGCCGACGTAAGTATGGATGCGGAGAACGAGGCCAATAAAAAAGGGAGTGAAATGGTGATCGAAGCGCTTGTAGAGGCCATGATGTCATTGGAGGCGGAAAGTGTAGGTGCAATGAATGGGTTAGCTAACGGCCATGCTGTGGAGACAAGGAAGCAGGTTGCGGAGAAAATTGGGGAGCTGCTTGCTGGAAGGGTAATGGAGTTAGGAAAGCCGAAAGTGGTGAAGGCCTTACTAGAGTGCTGAAGACACTGCCTGGTGCTACTACGAGCGGCGCAGCTGGATTATGCGGAAGAGCGGCACCTGTATCAACATGTACAGGAAATTAAGCAGATACTTCCTATACTTTCCAAATTTGAACTTCATGAAAGGCTATCATGAGGATGTCGAATCGTTGGGGCAGACTTGCCCATTCAGAGGACTAACATGTTTTGATTTTATAAGGTGGCATCAAAGCATGTTGACCACTCTAGCAAGTATGAATTTGCAATCCGATATCGGACTAGGATAGCTGTCTAGCCCGTTCCTGCCAAGCATGCCAAGCGGTGGAATATATCTTATCAGATGATCTGATTAGAGCTCCTACTTTTCGTTCCATATTCTCCATCAAATATCCACGCTGCCACAGCACACACAGTTGTAGCTGGTGTCCCTTCTGATTGGGTGATCACATCTCCAATTATGCATCCCTACCAAGTAGCACCGTCCCACCCGACGCCGTTATCCAACCGCACCTCGCCCTTACTCGCCGATTCCCCACCCGTCCTGATCCCAGCGATACCTTCCGCTATCAATAAACTACTTGCTCCTACGCCTGGCTCCGTCAACGCTCCCGCAATCTCCATAAACAAAACATGGGTACTTCCCCCAAAACCCAAGCCTGGCCGCAAACCTGCGGTGGACACGCCACCCACAAAGCGAAAAGCACAGAACAGGGAAGCCCAGCGTGCCTTCCGCGAGCGGCGAGCCGCCAAAGTTGGAGATTTGGAGGAGGAGATGAAGAGGATGGAGGATGAGGATACACGGGAACAGGAGACTTTACGGGAGAGGATCAGGCACTTAGAGAGTAATGTAGAGGATTATAGGAAAATGCTAGAGGCGTGGCGGGAGAGATTTAATGAGATGCAAATGGTTTGTGGAAAGGAGAGGCAGTTGAGAGAGCAAGCGGAGAAAGAGGCTGAGAAGCTGAAGGATGTATTGAGAAGTGGAAGGGACGCTGTCGTATTGCCATTGAGGAAGGATCGGAATAGTCAGTACGTGAGCCAGCTGGCGGAAGAGGTACCGGAGGTTGATAGGATCGGAGGAGAAGACGAAGTTGAAGAGCAGATCTCTACTACATGTGGAAAATGCAGTATCGACACCCGATGTCAGTGCATAGAGGAGGCTTTCGACATGGGTAATATGATAGACGATGCGGCTGCACCAGCGTTCAAACGCCCGCATTCGCCTCAATCAACCAAAGACAACAAACGCGTCCGCCAGGATCCTGACGACATTGACAATACTGAGATCGATTTCACGTTCCAATTTGCCACCCGAAAGCCTTCAGCTACCACGACGGCATCGTCTACAATACCAGCAATAGCACCACCTGACCCCTGCGGATTCTGTTCCGACGACACACCCTGCATCTGCGCCGAGATGGCGAAAGAGTGCGCGCGCCCTCACCAAGATGCCATATCAATGCCATCAGCAAGCCCTCCTTTAATCCGAGAACTTGCCAACGCCAGCTCAACCTCCAACCCATGTGCCAATGGACCCGGGACCTGCGCTCAATGCATTCTAAATCCAACCTGCGCCCTCTTCTGCAGATCCGTTGCTGCCACCGGTGCCTTCTCAACAAACGGAGCCTCCGCACCACCACCACCGGCTGGTCCAGCCCTCACCTGCGCCGACGCGTTCACTACCCTCAGTCAACACCCCGCCTTTCCTGCCGCCACCAACGACCTCAACGCTTGGATCTCACAGCTGAACGCCGTACCAAAAGTCTCTGCCGTTCCAGATAGGACGGCCTTCGACATCGAAGCTGCGTCTGTGATGGCTGTGCTAAAGCTATTCGACAGGCGATTTGGCAGTCAGGGTGAGAACGTGAGAGACGATGGGTCATAAAGGGAGATATAGAAGGAGTCATAGGATCCAGCATTTGGCCGTGAGAGGAATACCAAAAGTAGTTATTGATTGCTAAAGAATCCGTCATTACGTACAAACGAGGCTTTCCCGAGGGTATGCAATACTGACGGCGAGACTGAAATTTACCAGATAAGGACTTGCGAAGGGAAAAGCGGCAAGACTACTCAAGCCGGAATCACTCCAAGGTACCTGACATATTCGACGCCTAAAACGAACAAAGTGGCCCACATCAGCAGCTGTTCATAGCTCACCTTCCTACCACAATAGTTCTCAATCAAGATAGATAGCTGCAGGCATGGCACGCTCGTTGCGTCCCGTTCGCTCTTGAAAGAAGCGTAAAGCGTGCCTGCAATGACTGAGGCCGTAGAACCCTTTGGAGTATTCATTCTTTCAATTAAATCAGGGGTGTTGAGAGCGTGAGAGAAAGGCCTGTTTGAGATGACGATGAGATGTGGGAATCTGCTACTGTACATATACTCGCCTTCCTTGCTATGCATCCTCGAACCCAATAGAGAGTGATTGAGCACTATACATCATCGCCTGCCCCTACCCAGACCAGATTCAACCCCTCCCATTCCGCCTTTCCTCTCTCAACTGTTCCCTCTCGAATTTTTCCTGCGCAATCTCCCTCTTCCGTCTAGCATCGTAAGCTTGCGCATGCTTCAGCTCTCCGGGCGTTCGCCTGCCCGTCTTCGTCGGCTGCTGGTAATCCTCAGTCCTCTTCTTTGCCGCAGCGAAGGCGGTCTTGATGTCGGCCATAAACCCTCCAGAGCCTCCTTTGTTTGCTCCTCCTTGCGGTGAGGCTGCGCTTGCAGCCCTGTTGATCGTTCCCGAATAATTACTTTTGGGCTTGTTGTTGTCGGGGAGGGGTTGGATGCCGACCATATCTCGGAACCAGTTTTGTCGGAGAGCGGCAGCTTGTGTCATTGAGATCATGGCTTGGATGAAGAAAGTGATCTGCAATGCGCCTGGCCAAGCACACATGATCAAGCCGCTGAATGGAGGCAGGACGTAGAGAAAGAACTTCCTGATTCCGGGGGTCATCATGGTGTTGGTGGGACCAGACTCTCCCCCAGCCTTCAGAGACCCAATTAGCAGATGGATATATACGACCTCGAGATGAAGTGTCTACCTTGAACGTATACCAATATGATGCCGCCGTCGCTATAGGCAAGATGAATAAAGGATCGGAAACAGTCAGGTCCTGCATCCAGAGCGGTCCTCCAGTATCAAGTCCAGGGACAGGTAAATACGACATGCCGCGCATGAGTCGAAAAGCACCGAATCCAATCGGGATCTGAAGGAATGGTAAAAACAACTTCCAATACTTGACACCGGCACTAGCTCGCAGATCTGACATCTCTTTATACGCTTTCTGCATGCCAGCCTGGTCCCGATTACTTTGCGCGGCCCTCATGCGCGCCATGATTGGCTCGTTGTACTGAGCGATCAGTTGATTCCGGGCGGAGGCGTCCGCTGCCGCGAGATAGGCTTTGAGGAGTAGAAGCCGGACGATGAGCAGCGAGAGGCCTATAGATGCCCACCATGGTGTACCGGCGTTGATGTGGACGGTTTCGAGGAGGGTTTCCATCATTGCTGTGGTACCCCAGCCGTAATCCAGCCCCAGCTCTTTCAAGAATCCCATATGCTCATATACTGGAGCGGGCATGGACGATGTAACGTCGTCGAGAGACGTCGAAAGAAAGTCTCCTCCAGAAAAGGGTGGTGTCGTGGAAGGTGGAGCAGACTCGGGTTGCATCTCGGCTATGGGCGAGGAGTTTGCTATGGTGGAGGCAAAGCGTGCAGCCGTGCGGGCGTCTGAGGGTACCGACGGCCATTGCTGACATCGTAAGAGCGGCCCCGACTGTATCTGTGTTTTTGTAGGAAAGCTTGGCCGGGAGGATATTCCTACTGAAGAGCAGAACTACTGGGTCCATTAGCAGGGTATGTACAAGGTCAGGAGTGATTACGCAGACTTTGCGACCTGTTAACGAGGCAGCAATCGCCTGCCTATGCCCATGTTTGAAAGGATGGGACGACCTCTGAAGCCAACGAGCCTGAATCATGCTTGGGTTGCATTTACGGAGTCATGATTGAATTCCCTTGTTCTACAGGATTCGCCCAAATGGGGAAGGTATGGCGTAACCCTAATCTTGATACTAGTCTCACCAACGCTTACTATAGTTGATGACAGTACTCCGTAGAGCGCCATAATGCACAACAAGGCACTGAAAGGCATCAAGGGCGCTAGTGAGACAGATAATTCTCGTCATAAACTGCTCTACACCTCGAGATTAATCAAATCGGTGATATGCAAGTCATGTTTCGCTGCAATATATACAAATCGTAGGCATTCTACCCATTTTGGCACCAAGCAGTGTGATTATGCGCGCCAACGGTACGGCCAGTCACTGAATATGCACCATTTAGCCCTGTGCTCGCGAGGTAGACGTATAGTCTACCCAGCATTGGCCCAAAAAACGCTCACTCCAGAGATGTCATGTCGTCCAAATCTTGCTCTCGCCGTATCCGCTCCGCTGGATCAGCTCGTATTTCTATTCCCGGTCCGATCGACCTTGAGGATCTTCCACTAGGGAATATCTGCGAAAATTTTACCGTTAGCAGGGATCCGACTCTTCAAGAGATACGGCTGACAACGGCGATTGCGATGTAACATCCAAAAGAAAGAGTGTAAAATGTGCACCGTGTAATGTCTTGCAATATCGGAGTGGGAAGACAGCCTACGTACTTTTGTCCCTGACCATCCAAGTCTGAAGGCGGCCTCATGCGCCAACAGCTCTCCGAATCCCAGCATCAGCCCATTGACGAAAGGTAACAGTATATTGATCGCAGCGCCACGTAATAAACCCCATATCGTAGGTGGAGTATACAAGATCATCGGCGAGCTTGAGGATGAAGGTGGAGAGGGAGAGAGTTCGTTGTGTGAGGAGGAGTAGTTTTCACTGTCTGTAGGGAACGTTGCGGAGGATCCAGCCAAATCGCGTTGCGGAGGCTCTTCGTCCATCGTGGATGCGGAGAAATACGACGAGGTAAGCAGGCTGGGGTTACAGCTATTCGGTCAATGCCGCCGTTTCATTGCTGGAGAGCGAGGATTCAAGTCCTGGACCTTGATGAATGATGATATCTGCAGAGTGACGGCGGGCTTGGCGAAGAGCCCATCACCAACCCGCCTAGTCTTAATTGCAACCCCTAACGGCTTGAGTTTAAATAGACTCAACATTGTACTACGAATCTCTCGTGTCCCTCATATTTGATTCCCCATGCTTCGCTTCCGTAGGTATAGCCATACTATGGAAGAGCCGGAAGCATTCATGTCATAACTCGACATTTAGCGTATTCAGGACTCATGCGAAACCTTGGCACTGAAGACAAATATTTCCCCCCCCTTTTTGTATGTGAACCTGCCAAACAATCAGCTATTTTGGTGTTGTCGGTCTATAACGACTAATTTTATAATAATTAGAGCAATGTATGACATTGAGGCACTTAGTCTTCCCTCTCACGTTATATTTTATCATCTGGTCTCTACCTATAGTTAATCGATGTTTGATCAATGTGTAGTTTTACACAAAAAGGGGGGGGAAATTTCTGTTTTCAGTGCCAAGGTTTCGCATGAGTCCTGAATACGCTAAATCCTAGCGCTAGGGTTTCAGCTAGATCAATGGTTCTCCACCAAGGAAATCCAGGCACTACAATAACATCACATATCGTCGATATCACTACTTACTCATGCTGCTAGGTTTCCTTTCTGCAACTCTAGCTAGATAAGAAAGGAAGCATTGGAGACTACTTATATATCCGGCATGCCAAAATCAAGCTACTAGACAAGCTTGATTCGCTCCTAAGCATAAAGCAACATCAAGCACCAATACTGACTTGACAGTATCGTGTTATGGGATGAAGTTGAAAAAAGATATCGCGCTCAAGAACAGCTGTCAACCGCGAACTTACGATATCATACCGTGCACCCTTGATATGAGTCTTTTCATTCGGTGTTCTACACCAATCAGAGTCCCCCTTATGTGTGCGGATGCTTTTCAGACCAAATTAATCATCGAGATCAAATTATAATGCTACGACCTACTAAGCATGCCCACATGTGTAACACTTATATCTAACGATAAGTACCCTGACCATTCCGATGTTCCTTGCATGCATATGTGGGCTTTGTTACCTTCCATTACTTGATGTCGTTTGAGCCCTAATCACCAACGGGCATATTGGGAGTGTTGCATGCTGTACAGTGTCATTGACACAATATCTGACCAAAATTCATAGGGTTTATCTATGTACGATCGCAGGACTTTTCATTTTGCCGCCCAATAGTTAAAAGAGTCATCCACACGTGGGAATCTTGTGAGACCTTACGTCCTATCAAATTGAGACCTGCAACATCCTTTCGAACGATGATACGGGGCCACGAGAACGACGAGTAACAGCCAGGACTGCCTGAGCAAAGAGTGTTAGTATCTATATTAGCAATGAAAGATCCTTTCTCTCGTCCTTCACGGTCAAAGCTTTACGAACCATTTCATATGTCCCTATTGTGTCTCGGAAATAACGCTTCTACGGCGCTGGTCATCTATTGATGCCATAGAGCTTGATTCCCGGAGATGGGGTGAAGATATCAGAAGAACTCCTTTGCTAAACAGAACAGAGAAAATTATGTGATCACGACTGCCTTCCGTGACAGATAGATGTGCGTATCGTGCCGAACAAAACGAAGAGGCGGAGCACTTGTTGCTGTTACGAACACCGTCTTTTAGCTGAGACAAACAGTGATTACATTGAAGAGCAGAGACGCTCTAGTACAGCAACTTCGCACAAAGGATCTCGACCATGAGAGGTGCAGGAATTTTCACCGGAGGTACCACACCATATCTTCAACCACAGGCAGAAGCTATGCAAGGTCTCCATCGTTTGATTTATAGGCTTATTGTCGCCCTTATCAACGAATATCCATTTTCCGGCTTTGGAAAATATCGCAGAGGTCAGTACTGATTGAAGCATTACTAAACCTTTTGATGGATTACGAATATAAGTACAGAATTTGCACGCTCCCAACGCATAAGTCTCTCTCACCATTAAAAATGCACATGAGTACCCGAGGACTCGCCCCTTCTTTTGGGGGATTTCGGGCTGATACCGTTGGCCACCGGCTTATATTCCTTTGTACATTGATCATCTATCTAGCTCACAATGTCGGTCTCGCGCTATCGCGTATCAGCGGCATATGGCTTCTCACTCTCAACGTCCCCTTGATACTCCAGTTTCTCAGTAAGTTAATACCTAACCACCAAAACTCACGAAAATTTCGCTTGCGGGCATGTAAGTCGCACACATTGCCATTGCAGTGTTCAATTCCAAGTCTACTCTTATGGTCGACCGTTACCATGGCCGCTCTGCTTCTGCCACCGCGTTGAACAACCTGATACGATGCTCCGCCGACGCCACAGGTCGCTGATATCGGCTGTAGCCTAGCGCCCGAGGCCGAGCCGAGATCGAGCGAAATTTGCGCCGAAGATTAGCTCTCCGAAGTCTATGGTCGACGATTCAATGAATGGAGCATGAGATCTCATCTTGTACTTGTTTTAGTTTAAACGGATTTCTCCAGCATATCGTTCCGCGATCATAGGCAGTCGATGTGGATTCGATTTCATCCATAATGACACCTTCTACCATCAAGAATTGCATGTTAATCGTGGCACCAACACCGATACCTACATTCAGTGATGGACCAGTCAGTGTCAACCAACTAAATAACCAGCTCTTACCACTCGGTACGGAGTATTTCTCACAGAGCATGAAGCTGTAGTTTCCTTCTACAAGCACGATATGCGGATTCACGTTCCACAAGCGCGCCGGCGGATTTTTCTTCCGCTTCGACGACGTAGTTGATTACTCCTGTTACTATCAATTTGGCTGGGGATTCTCAGTAGGATACCTAATGTTAGACGGAGACAATTGTCAGTGACAGCCCAGAGTATGTTATAGTAAGGCCAAGAGATTGGGACGTCAATGATACCTTATGTAAAGACACGGAAGTGATATATGAAGAAGCGCAAGACTTGGTGATGATAGCAAAAACCATTGAGATTACAGCATTTTGCAAAGGCATTGGCCAGACGCTAGTGGCCCGCAAATCGTCGAAGCTCCCCCACCAGAATTGGGTGGTAAGGCCTCAACGGCATGCGGTCTCAATTGTAGCCTATAGACATTCAATAACCGTTGAAATGAAGCTGTAAATTGTCCTGTATACATAATCCATGGTGTTTTAGCCCCTAGCCTGTAACCCTGCTGTCGCCGCCCCCTATAGTCACCCCCGCGGTCTTGCTATTATCATGCTGTAGGCCCTGCTGTCGTCTTGTTGTAGCTCTGTAGCCCCCGTAGACGTCTTGTTAGCAAGACAACAGCAGCGGCTATAGCAAGACATCTGCAGGGGTAACAAGACGATAGTATAGGCTATAAGACATCTACGGGGGTTATAACAAGACATCTACCAGTAATTATAGGCTATATTTACGACCGCAAGTCGTTGAGGCCTTACCACCTAATTCTAGTGGGGAAGCTTCGACGATTTGCGGGCCACTAGCGTCTGGCCAATGCCTTTGCAAACTGCTGTAACAGCGGGAAGGTTATGCGAGCATCGGTTCAAGTTCGGCTCGAGAGACGAGCTAGCTCCAGTGCCAAGATATCAGATTGGCGTGATCTTCTTACTTTCAAAAGGCTGTCATCTACTTGACACGTATTGCGGCACCAGCTACCAAACAAATCCCGTATCAAACATCGACCATCCGTCACAATCTACCCACACTCTTGGATCCTCGAGAGCCACTTCCCACCTCCGGCATATGGCAGATGTCCCACCAAATCGAGACGAGCTCATCTCACAGTTTGTAGCTGTTGCCGGAGTCTCGCCCCAAGTGGTGAGCTTTGCTATTCTACTCCGTCTGGCTCCTTAACAGCAACGCTAATTCTGGATACTTCAGGCCGAGGAATTCCTCGCCAGTAGTAGCTGGGATCTCTCTTCTGCAGTCACAGAATACTACAACCCACCCGAAGAAGAAGCGGACCACCAAGCTCCAGCAGACTCACCAGCTCCACCATCGGCTCCTCAACCGATTCCTACAACAGCCAGCATGCCTCCACCGCCAGCGGCTGCACCCAAGAAAAAGTTCGCTACCTTAGGGGATCTACGTGGTGCAGGCCCAAGCCATGCAGGTCATGGCCATGATGATGACGATGACGATGATGACTATACCCCTTCCGATGATGAGAATCAGAACCTGTATGCCGGAGGGGAGAAATCTGGTTTAGCTGTCGAAAACCCGGATGATCTGAAAAAGAAAATCATCGAGCGCGCAAAAAAGTGAAGGCAACCCAAAAGTAGCAGTCTTTCGAACACTGACATCTTCCCCTCAGAAATGTTGGTAGACCAGGCGGCGATGATCCTCGAGCACCTCCTTCTCGCTTTACCGGCACAGCTCGGACCCTGGGTGGCGATGATGCGCCCAGCGAAGTAATACCCGACCCAAATAGCTCTCGCCCACAGCGACCCCAACCAGTCGAGCGCCGCCTTCATTTTTGGGCCGACGGGTTTTCAGTCGACGATGGGCCTCTCTTTCGGGCCGACGATCCAGCTAATGCAGCCATACTTGCTCAAATCAAGTCTGGCCGTGCTCCTATGTCAATACTGAATGTGGAGGCTGGTCAAGAGGTGGATGTAAAATTAGAGCAACACTCGGAAAAATACGTCCAGCCGAAAAAGAAGTATACTCCATTCTCTGGTGGAGGACAGAGACTGGGCAGTCCAACCCCAGGCGCAGGGACTGGGACAGAGATGCCACCAGCTCCACCTCCCACGCCAGTTTGGACACCCGCAGCTTCTGCACCAGCAGGACCTGACGTAGATGCATCTCAACCTACTTTGTCATTGCAGATACGGCTCGGAGACGGCACACGCCTTCCAGCTCGCTTCAATACCACCCACACCATTGGCGACGTCTACGATTTTGTAACCGCAGCTAATGCCGAGAGCCGTACCCGCTCTTGGGCGCTAATGACGACTTTCCCAAGCAAAGAATTGAACGACAAGAGTCAAATACTAGGAGACCTGGCGGAATTCAAGAGGGGTGGAGTCTTGGTTCAGAAATGGCAGTAGATGAACGTTATGGCATTGCAGGCGTCGAGAGCCGCTCAAATTGGAGCTGTAGAATGCTAGACAAACCTCTTCTGCAAGGACTATAATGTTTACGATCAGATGCAAGTGCAACAGTAGAGATAGCCCCTCAGCTTTAGAACATTGTCTATCGTGATGTCTTCGCTTATCTGTGAGAACTCGCCTCTTCTTTCTGGCTTTTACCGACTTCCGCTTGCTATGTCATCGAAATATTCCAAAAGTCGAACTTCACGCATGCCACACTACAATATGTTGAACCCATATCCTACAACTTCCACTCTAAGATGTCGCTCGACAACGTCAAGCACATCGTCCTCGTAAGTACTTCCTCAGCTCCTCTATATCCATCCCGAGTCGCAAAGCTCACGGCTCTCAAAGGTCCTCTCAGGCAAAGGCGGCGTTGGCAAATCCTCCATAACCACCCAGCTCGCCCTCTCCCTCTCTCTAGCCGGGAAATCAGTCGGCATTCTAGACATCGACCTCACTGGCCCCTCCATCCCACGCTTCCTCGGCCTCGAAAGCGCAAAGATAACCCAAGCGCCCGGTGGCTGGCTGCCATGCGAAGTACACAGCTCGCAGCATCTGGCCCCCTTACCTACCCATACCCCACCAAATGGCGACGATGAAAAAGAGGCAGGCGGAGACATCGCACCTACATTAAAAACAAACGGCCACCCGCCCACCCGACCCACCGTTCCCCCCACAACCCCCAAAATCGGCTCCCTCCACGCCATCTCCCTCGCCCTCCTCCTCCCCTCCCGCACCTCCGCCATCGTCTGGCGCGGCCCCAAAAAGACAGCCATGGTCCGCCAATTCCTAACCGACGTCCTCTGGCCCCCCCTCGACTACCTCCTCATCGACACCCCACCCGGCACCTCCGACGAACACATCTCCCTCGCCGAAACCCTGCTTCAAAATTGCTTCACCGCCCCCCACGCGCAACTGGCAGGCGCAGTCATCGTCACAACCCCGCAAGCGGTCGCGATCGCCGACGTGCGCAAAGAGGTGAATTTCTGCGCGAAGGTGGGGATTGGGGTGTTGGGGGTTGTGGAGAATATGTCGGGGTTCGTGTGCGAGTGTTGTGGGGAGAAGGCGAATTTGTTTGGGAAGGGGGGCGGGGAGGTTATGGCGAGGGAGTTTGGGGTGAGGTTTTTGGGTGGGGTGCCGGTTGATGGGCGGTGGGGGGTTTTGGTGGAGGAGGGGGTGAGGCCGGTTTATGGGGGTGTGGTTAATGATCAGGGTGGTGAGGGTGGGGAGGAAGGGGCGGAGGAGGGGGCGATGAGGAGGGGGAGGGAGGAGGGGCTGTTGGTTGATAAGTATCGGAGTTGTTCGCTTTGTGGGATCTTTGAGGACATTACGGGGCAGCTGATCACGATCGTGGAGGGAGAAAGCAACGGGGATACCAGGCAATGAGCGTCGATTTCTTTTAGAGGAGAAGCATACATGGGTCTAGACGTGTTTCAGGAAGGCACGAGCATAATGATTATGATCTCAAAGGCCTATATCTAGAATCCCATTCCGTATCTATACCCCTATCCATCTCGCACACCTAAACCTACCTACCTACCGACCCTCCCTACGAACACCCATGCAATCCAAAATCAACAAATCTCCCAAACCCCCACCCCACCCCTCCCCCTTCCCCTGTTTACGTTTCTCCACCTCTTTATTAGCTTCCTACTACTCACGTTCCTAAGAAAGTATGTCTCTGCAACTCTAGCCTCTCCCCACACAACACCCTTCCCATCCAGCCAAAACCACCGCCTCCCACCCCACAACCCCCAGCATTATGCACGAGCGCATAAACTCCTGAAGGTCCAGTATTACCCCACTACAGAAGCAAAAAAGAGCAGGATATTCCCGTTATCGTATGTTCGACATGGTGGTGGATAGGAAGCGGGGATAGGGAGTATGGTGATATGGGATGGGGATTGATTGGTGCTTGGATGTAGGAGAAGGGAGAAGGAGGTGGGAGAGATGGGGGAGGGGGAAGGGGAGACATAGATGGAAAGAGGGGGAGAGAGGGGAGGAGGGGGAGAGGGACAGAGAGGGAGAGAGGGAGAGAGGGAGAGAGGGAGAGAGGAGGGAGGTGGTTATGACTGGAGAAGGTATATGTTGTATGAGATTTTTGATGGTTGGGGGCCGAATACATGATGTTGGATAAGGCGTATGAGCTGGAATTGGGAATCTGAGGTTAGAGGGGATATCGTGGATGGATGTATGGATAGGAAGGTAGGGTAAGTAGAGTAGGGTATAGTACGAGGGTTTAGCTGAAGATAGGATGAGATCTCGTGATGATGATCAAAGATAATTACGATGGATGGAGATGAGATGTTGGTAATAATCTATCGTATCTTGATGTTCTTTGAAATGAGACGGAGATATGGGTTTTGCAACGAAGCAGAACATCTCCAAAGATGGGTAGCTGGATTGAAGAATAATGCGAAAGGGATAACCATTGGCTTCTGCAATTCTGAACACAGTCAATGACCTCGGCAGGTATCTCACTTGGTCGCTTTTCCGGTAGGTATACTGAACAGCACCGCCGGTTCGCCATGCGCAAACGCACGATCGACCCTGAAGTATCCTTTCCGCTCAAACTGAATAATGTCATCCACTTTCAAATCAGCAACGTTACAATCCGCCACGGCCTCCGTTCGAAACTCGGTCTTCTCGGTCAAGCAATCGTCGACCTCATCTTCTTTCTCGATTATGTCTTTTGTGATCAGATAGTCGAAATCTACGAGCTCGACGGGGATGAGCTCTTGGCCTTGGGTCGACAACCATGTGAGTTTCTGCTTGGTGGCTTTGAAATCGCCTTGGAGATGGAGCTCGAGCTCTAGTCCCGTGACGGTCGAGTGGTTGAGTGGATTTAGAGAGTGTGATATCTTTCGTACGTAGGCATTACCCCAATTCATGAGCGTGATTTCCTCATTTTCTTTTAGATTTTGGGCATCGATCTGCTCGATGAGAATCGTATCACTGTATGCGACTTTCTTCGTGCCAAGGTCGAGGTTCTTGCCATGCTTAGGCTTGTCTTCGGTATAAGAGGCGAGGCGTGCCCCCTTCACGTGTGCGGTTACGGCATGTTCCTTATCAATTGCGGTGTGGCGAGGGGCAACAGGATCGATGTACTTTTTGTTCGTTGCCCAGAACAGTGTCCAATCTAATTGCACGATATTGCGACTTGGGCCTTGTTTCAGAACGAATTCTCGCAGGGCATCAATGGTCATTCCACGGCGACGAATACCGCGGATAGTTGGAAACCGTGGGTCATCCCAACCCCACACTCTGCCCTCATCGACCAATTTAGTTAGCTTGCGCTTGGAAAGAAACGTGCGGATGAAGTTCATGCGAGCAAAATCCCAGATGTGAACTTTGCGGAGGCTTAATGCGTCGAGCATCCATTCATACTGTGGGTTACGGTCACGGTACTCGTTCGTCCTCAGTGCATGGGTCACACCCTCCATCGAATCGACAATCGGGCAGCAAAAGTCGTACGTCGGATAGATCTTCCACTTATCTCCTGTCCGAACATGCGGTGTGGTGTTACAGCGATAGATCACTGGGTCTCTCATAGCCTTATTGGGGTTGTCCACGGAGATCTTAGCTCTTACGCACCATCGAAGCCCTTCGTCCGTACCCTTCTTCATCTCCTCAAAATGTGCGACATTATCCTCCACGCTTAGATTGCGGCATTTGCTTTCAATGCCATCAAAACGCTCCTTCTGCATGATCTCGCGCTCGGAGTCATCACAGTAGGCTTTGCCCTCTTTCAGCATCGTGATGCAATGTTGATAGAGCTCCTCGAAATAGTCACTGGTGTAGCTGGTCCTATCTGGGTGGATTCCCATCAGAGCGAGATCCTTGACAATCGCATCGTGATACTCTTCTTTCTCTTTCGTAGGATTGGTGTCATCAAATCGACATAGCAGTGTTCCTTGATATTTCTCATGAGCAAAGTAGTCATTGAGCAATGCTGCTTTCAAATGCCCAATATGAAGATAGCCTCTGCGCAAACGTCAGTGCTGTGGCGTAACTACGAGTGATGATCGAACGCACGATGGCTCTGGTGGGAATCTTGTGACTACACCCTTTTCCGTATCGGGCAGGGAGATCTCATAGCTTGCGCCCTCGCTACTCTTAGTGGCCTTCTTCGCCGCTGCTTGAGCGTTCGCTGACTGAACAGCTGCAGCGATCCAGGGATTTGTTTCCTCTACGAATTTGAACCATCTGCTGACATTGATCATGTTCCCTTTCTTGACGGCCGCGGTTGCTACCTTGTTTCCTCGGATCGCTCCCCATACTAAAAGATCGGCTGTTGTAAGAGTGTATCCTACAATGTAGGATCGGAGCGTCAGGTGTGCATCTAGCTCATGCATTGGGCCTTCCACCGATTTGAAATCTGTGGGGAACAAGGATACTGTTCGGGTAAGCCATTCCCTAACCTACCATTGAATCAGTACGCGCTGAGGTCTTCCAGGGCTATCCCCAGCATACTGCCTTCTCATTCTGTCCTTGTAGACACGAGTATTTCTGAATGAGACCATTCATAACTTGCTCGAAACCATACGTAGAAGTACTGCTTCCATCTACAAGTTCGACAACTGCCTGGTCGCCAGGTTTGAGAGCCTCGACCTCTTCGAAACTGACACTAATGGACGGATCTAGATCCGACTCGTTCGCATATTGTGCGACCAAGACTATAGGTAGAGTAATAGCTTGATTGGCCTTCGAGGCAACGTTGATTGTCGACATGGTGGCCCAAGTACTGGGTATGGATTTCTCTGTTGATATCCCTGAGTTGAAGTAAAGAAGCGGCGCGCCTGAAGAGCCGCAGCAAGCGCAGGCTTGGCATCTTGATACATACCAAATCACATGTAGTTCTATCCAGGACCTGTAAAGTGTGCCGTAATGGCGACTAGAGCCTCTACTATATGCCTTCGGTCGTCCACTCACTGTTCGGAGACATGGTCACTGAGTTCAAAAGGCTTGGCTCCTACAGCGGCTTACCGTTATGCCTCGGGCCTCAGCAGACTGGATTCAAGAGGTTCGAGACCACGAGATGCAGGAAAAAAGAAGAAGAAAGCCAGGACCGAATTCATCAATCACAACCTCAAGGATGCTATACAGTTTTCTCTCTGCGATGCTATGCGGTAATCATTTAAGACTTACAGCTCAGCAGCTCGATCGCATGTTAATTTTCTTCTCCGACAGATACATCCGTGCCTTTGAAGTCGGTCGTTCCCCAACCTCTTCAAAATACGATCTCGCTATTCGTCTGCGCACTGCAAAGAACGGCCCCGCTGTCCGTAATCGCGTCCGTCTCCCCCACGCCGTCGACAGCTCCCTCCGCATCTGCGTCATCTGCCCTCCCGACTCTCCAATCTCAGCACAAGCCATAAAAGCCGGCGCTACCGTCGTTGGTGAAGACAGTATTTTCGAGGCCGTCAAGGAAGGGCGAATAGAGTTCGATAGGTGTATATGTCATGTTGATTCTGCGCAGAAGTTGAACCAGGCGGGTTTAGGGAGGATATTAGGACCAAAAGGGTTAATGCCGAGCGCGAAACTTGGTACCGTCACGAAGGATGTGGCAGGGACTGTGAAGGGATTGGTGGGTGGGAGCGAATACAGGGAGAAGCTGGGGGTGATTCGGTGCGCGGTGGGTCAGCTGGGTTTCACACCGGAGGAGATGCAAAGCAATGTAAAGACGTTCATTGGGGAGATAAAGAAGGATTTGGCGGTTTTGAGCGATCGCATCAATAAGGAAATACACGAAGTTGTACGTTTGCCTAATCCTGTTCGCATGATATTGTCGTTGCCTGCAGGAGGTTTTATTGGAATAATTGTGTGCTGACTTGAATGGATGTAGGTCTTGAGTTCGACGAATGCGCCTGGATTCAGTCTCAATGGGGAATTCAGGAGCCAGAGCAGTCCCCCAACGAAGGATCTCTCAGTGTTGTAGGCAGCGAGTGCATATATGTACATACTCTTTCTGATTCAATATGAATAGTCCCTGAGGCTACTGTGGATTATACTAATCTTCGCAGAAGGGAAAAAAGCGACTGTGGTGGAAACGCGAAAGGTTCCGGCAGCAGATGCAAACAGTCGCGAAGCAAGAACGCATCTACTCACTCTGCGCTTTGAATACGTAAAGAGACAATCGTCCAAAAACAGGTTTCGTATAACAAAGCTGGAAGGCCTTGGAACTGAATGAACGAATGTAGTGACATGTTGCCGAGCAAAGTCATCACAGTAATAGAACGGTTGATATAGGGATTTCCTATTTGTTTGAAGGATTGTATAATCTGAGCTTTCGAGTTGAAGGATACAAATAGGAGTGGCATGGGCCAAATACAGTCAAATTGACCTTTTGGTTTCGCAGCTGCATCTCGACGTCTGCGAGGGCGTCGAAGACACGAGGGAGCAGCTGAGAACGATTCGTATAGAGCTGGCTAGGGGAATAAGACGGGTTTCGAAGACGTTGCAACTCGCAGGACTCCAGGTCTGACGGTATAACATCTCGCAGGATTAGGAGGCGGATAACCCCGAGAAATAGTGCTCAACTGGAGGTGTTTCGAAGATACTTTGCGGCACTATACCTACAATTCTGGGGAACGAACGTATCTCGAGAGCTTTAGCACTGAGGATGTTGATCTGATCATGCCACTGGTAGCGCGGAGGCCTTATCTGTCGAATGTCATCTCTTCATCGACTTTGTTTCTTTCAAGATAGCCACGGCTTCATGCGCCTGACCCATCTGCCTATACATGCCCAAGAGCTGCAGCAAATCATTGCTTCTCTGCTCACCTCCGATCACAGCCTGTTTCAACGCACTATTCAAATCGAGCAAGATCGTCTGCTTCAATCTCAACACCCTTTCCTCCTGCTTCAACAAGAACGGATGCTCGTCTCCTATCTTCTCAATCACGCTTCTGATGTACATATACTGCTCCATGTGCCTACGAAGTCTAGGGATAGCAATGCTATCGACTTCTTCTTCATCCTCGCTCTCTCCGTCACTTTCAATTGATTCATCCTGGGTTCCATCCACGCCCTCCTTCCGCAAGCCGGTCGATACCAACATCAGTCGTTGCTCCAGATCTTCGATCTTTTGGTCAACCTCCAATAGTTGCCTCCCTAATTGCACTTCTTCTCTGATTCTCTTCCTCTCACCAACCAAGGTCCCTACCTCATTCTTCCTCTCCTCGACCTTTGCCTTCAATCCTTCCACCTCCTTCCTGAACGAAAGCAACCCAAATCTAACATCCTCAACCTTCTCATCTCCGCCACTGAGGGAGCTTCCCAGGCTGAGGAAATCTTGATAATTCTCGTTTACCAAATCCAGCAACTCTTTGTTGATATCTTGACTTCTAGTTCGTAATTCGCCGCGCAGATCTTCGAGGGTTTGGTGCCGGTTGCGTAGGGTAGAGAGATATTCGTTGGGGTCGAAATCTTTGGTCAGGAAAGAGGCACGGGTAAGGGGCTTGGGAAAGGGGAGGTTGTCGGTTGAGGAGTTGGACGAATCGGAATCGTCGAACTGTAGAGACGTCTCAGCTTTATGCTAGATCGATCTTGAGGGCATCCTTACATAGAATCTATTTGACATTGCAAGAAACCTCAGAGAGCATTTGGAGACAGTATTGAGGCTTTGCAGCAGACAAGACTAGAAGAGAAGTGGAGCCGCGCGGATCTTCCACCTCCGCGGCAGATCACAAATCTAAGACCTAAACATAAATGCTAGCTGCTCGAGATCTTGGGCTCTACATAAGCTCCACTACAGCTACGTTGACGACGTTCGCCCTCCATGATGGCCTCACCACCGTACCACTCCCCCGCAACATCTCCGCCCTACTCCCCTCACATGCCTCTACCCAACCCCAAGAAACGACCATCCATGTCCTCCAAAGTAGCCAACAAGCGACAGAAACGTGGTTCTTCAACCACCTCCGCCCTCTCAGCCCACCCTTTGCGCCAAACCTCGTTTCCGCCAGATGAGTCCGCAATCGCTGGAGGCACGCGTAGTCCGAGCATCGAGAGCGACTTTACAGCTGTCACCGGAGGCAAAAGCATAGTCGCAAATGCGACAGGGAAGAAAGTGAGGGGAAAGGGGAAGAAGAGGCAGCTGGAGGGTAGTGTGAAAAGCACGGGACGGGAGAAGACTCTTGATGGAGCGAGGGATGGCACGGCAGAAGCGCCCGATGATGAAGATGAGGAGGATGACGGAGGAGATGAGATGATAGATGATGGGGACGCAGCCGAGGCGGAGGCAGAGGTCAAGAAATTGGCGTGAGTTTGCCGTCCAGCCAACGGGCCAATGGCCCCAGATTGCCCATACTGTGACTGACGATCCTACCACAGGGTTCTAGTTGAGTCCTTCAATCCCGACCAAGTCGAGAGGTGGACAACGTTGCGCCGTTCCAAGCTCAAAAAGGAAACCGTGAGAAAGGTATGTTATTCTGCCAGCAAGCCACCATGACATACTTCAAACTGACGTCTTTTTTATCACTACCAGATCGTAAACCAAACAGTCTCCCAATCCTTACCCGCAGCAGTCATAACCTCGATAAACGGCTACACCAAAACCTTCGTCGGCACCCTCGTCGAACGTGCTCGCGAAGTCCAACAGCAATGGGCCGCTCTCGAATCCCCACCACCAACGCCACCCAAACTCCCCACCAGTCCTACAGATATGTATAGCGCAAATAATCCGAACAATGACATCTTCAAGACCGAGAGCGGTAGTGATGCGTTCGCAGACCTAACCACCGCCGCGCAAGGTGGTGGAGAGCGAGGGGAACATGTGTCGGTTTTGGGAACGAGAGATCTGGGTCCGCTGCTCCCCGATCATTTCCGCGAGGCGCTGAGGAGGTATAAGCGGGATGGGGAGGGTGGAGGGACGGGTCTGACGGGTGTGAGTGTTGGCTTGGGGCTGCCAGGGTCAGGTTCTGCGAGGTTGGGAGGGAGGAGACTTTTCAGGTGAGGTTTGAGTGCTGCGATGATTTCTGAAGAGCTGGTCGCGCATTGATACCCCTTGATTTTGGCAGCTATATCTCACAGTTTGACTATCCATCTATTAAGCTCGTTTTGGTAGTCTCGCCTCCTTGGACGATCAGCTATTCCAGTTAATCCCTCCTGGTGCTTGGTTGTTGGAAACTACGACCCCAACCCCAGAATAACATCTTTTGCTCCACATCAAACATCGCCTACTATCAGGACTCCCATTGGGAGAACAAACCGTCGAGCTCTTCCTACAACATCATCCAAAAAACACCTATCAACTCCCACTTACCCACCATCCCCCTTCTCTCTCGCTCCAACAACACGCTATCCCCCCCTCCAGATCCTCTCTCTAACCCCCATAACTCAAATCAAGTTGTTTTCAGCAAGATGTATCTCTCTAATACCTAGTGTGCCCGTACAATTCTGCACTCGGCCTCAACTGATTGGCAAGATGCTATACAATACCTTACCTTGCCATGAGCGGCATCAGGCTCTTCCACGCATTCGGGGGTTTGTGAGTGCTGTTGGTAGTTGGTGGGGATGGGGATGGTAGGGCGTTGATTGCGTTGTGGGCTTTTGTGGGAGATTAAGGTAGTTGATGGAGGGTTCTCGGGGAGTTGGGGTAGGATTGAGGCGGCGAGAGCGGAGAGCGTGATACGTGATAGTTGTATCGATGTGGCTGATTAGAATAGGGGATATGCATATGGAAGTTTATGTAGACATTGAGTGAGATGTAGAGATATAGGTCGCTAGGATACCAACGCAGATCCGCGCTCTTGCCGGTGTTGGAGATTTGGAGACGTTTCAAAGCAGGAGGAGTGCGTTGTTGACATGAAATATAAGGGTAGGGTACTCATCCTCGTGCATTCGAATTAGCTGGCTAGAAGCCTTTGGAGGTGGCTCTTGTTCTGAAGAAGTAGCATCCGGGAAAAGGTTGGAATGGGTTTTGCGTGCTTTGCATGCTCCATGGTTTTTTGTGCCTATCCCATAAGTATGTAGATAGCGACAAATAGGAAATGGGTGAATGGTCATATTTCAAGAGGAAAAGTAATAAATAGGATACGTATCATCGACTACCCCTATCCAAACCTGGCCATATGGTCGTTGCATTGTTCAAGATAGGATACGGGAAATATGACCGTCCTACATCCTATTCGTCAGAGCTGTTGAGATTGCTGTATATCCTAGTAATTATGGCATTCAACGATTCTGGAACTTCGGCCCAGTAGTGTTATGGGCAGGTCCAAGCAACCTATTGCCGTGATATTTCCCTAGCGGGTATGGAAGGCTACAAACCTATGAGACCTGGCGTGGAGGCGGCCCGAAACCTGGGGAAGACGGGGATGCTCCCGCAAGTTCGTGGGGCCACTACTAGGTCATGAGCATCTCTGTTGCAGATTCCCCAAAGTATAAATGGTATCGCTAAACAACATGTTCGTGATTTGCGATAGGCGTACGAACCCCGAGCTTGCGCCTTGAATATGATGCTGAGGCTGCATCAACCGAGCTTTTGCGGTGAAGGTGAAATTCGCTCTTGTATGACCAGCACGAGGCACCGTGTCGTTTTGTTGTAGTTCCTGCGCCCAGACCTTTGACACTCCTTCTGGTCGAAATTCGCTATGCATTGGTATACGACACCATCCATATCAATTGTACCTATCCTGCTGTTCTTGTTAGTCGTATGCCCTTGTTCATCGCTGGCTCGCATTCCTAATCGTAATTCTTATGCATCGTCCACTCAGCTAGATAGCAGATACTTCCATGCATCAGCCCATACAGCCTACTCATCGCACCAACTCCGGCCCCGAGTTTTGGACCTTACCCTGGTCCACTTTAACCACATCGAAACCATCGTTCCAATAGCCAACGCAGCTCAAATACTGGCACACTTTTACTCTCAGATATACCTTGGGGCTGAAGGACCCTGGGCCGCCAACAGTCAACGGATATGGGTCCGAATGACTCTTGGGAGTCTTCAGCTACTCATGTCAGCCTCAGAAGGCCATACAGTGCCATGGGGTTTTGTGAGATGGTGGGCGCTGGCAATGTTGCAAGTAGTCGACAAAGGATATATCGGCACCTATGATGCGTACTTTGTCACGCCCGAAGGCGATGCGAAAGTCATAGTCAGTCTCACATTGCGGACGATCGGTGCGTTAACTTCGGTAGCTGGGGTTGGCATAGCTGGAAATGGCGATGCCGACGGAGGGGGGATCGCAAGTGGTGGGCAAACCTTGAATCCGAATGCGCGGCCTTTCCATCCTCCTTGACAACTACCACGTGGAAGAATTAATGAAATAATGGCAAAGCGACCGTGGTGTAGTTAATGGCAGTATAACGTGGTCAAATGGATCAATTGAAGGGCGAAACCTGCCCTGCACGTGCGTCGACCATGCAACGCGTGGTGAATGTTACGCCTGTCAACACTATAGCCCATACCCCATTTCCTACTCATACATATCCTGCGACCCGTTGTCAGAATGGCAATCTCATGGAGACAGTAGTGAGTCTCACCCTTTCTGGCACCCTGGAAGAAGAACCTGACAATGAACACCTGAAGTCCAGCCATACAAACCATGAGCCCACTCTCGACAACGCTGAAGTTGAATATCCTAGTCTCCGTGCTCTTTACGGTGCTGAAATTGCGGTTCTCGCGTGTCCGGAAGTACTTTTGATTCCGAGTTATGGTAGACAGGTCGCGAGAGACCTTCATGATAGATTCTTCGAGAGCAGAGGTCTGTTCAGGGGAAGTGCCCTGCTTTGACGGTAGGAGGGCGGACGGAGACTCATTTTCAACCTGAGGGGAGATACGAAGCGTCAGTGGACATAACATCAAGTAGAAGTACCCGCCCTCTTCAAGCAGCATGAGGGATCGAATGCCCGTTTGGCGGCAACGAATAGCACTGTGGAAAAGGGGCAGCATACCGCTATTTCAAAGTCTACCATCTTCTCCGCGAAAGTGCTCATCTCGTTATTGAAGCAGAACCTATACTCTCCAGTCTCCTTCGCTGTGAACACCGAATCCACTTGTCGCTCCTTCGCATTACCCATGATAACTTTTTCATTGGGCCCTGTAACATCGTATTCGACATCGAAGGAGCCGCCAGATTGTACCTGGATGTGCAGGACGCGATCAGCTCCAGCTTTAACTTTCTCGGGATTCCCAGGACACTGCTGCGGATGGACGTGGACTGAGATATAGCCTTACGGCGAAATAGAACGCAATTTTCGCGCCTTCCTGCTTGACGTCGGTGAAGAAGCAAGCCTTCTCATTGGGTGTGAGCTTATAAGTGAGGGCGGTGGCGGAGATACCGGAGTATAGGCAGGTAAAGAAGCCAAGCAGGGTCAATGCCAATCGGAGCATGTTGCGTGTTTGGGCGTGAGATATGCCCAGCTTTGACCGATGCTCTTACTCCGTGAAGATGTGGTAAATAAAACCAGGATAGGCCGCGAGGTCATGAAGTTAAACTCTTGGCGCTTACATGACTCGCTAGCGCTAATATCCGTGTTGCTTACAGCATACACTTAACCATTTTCTACTTTGCTCAGATACTTTACATATTCAGTGCGTTGGGTTTCGATCTACCCAATCATACCTCTACAAAGATCTAGCGGTCTTTCTGCTCTTGGACCGTATCATAATGCACAGGGAAAGAATGCTACGTGTGCCACTCCATCTTCGGTTCAATATGGTAAGTTATTCACGACTCGCTTCGTGCTCGAGCTATTGAGGAGTCTAGTAATCCGATATGGTAGACACTGTGAATGAGAGACATGCACCCAGAAATGAATAAACCCCTTCATGATGTTTCCTATGCTATAGCGGTCTCATTGCTTTATTATCATGAGTCATCAGCATCATAGCCTAGACACACTTCTGGTGCTCACTTACTCTTGGCTCGAAGATAAAAGAGGCGATGCTATTCCCTTTCGCAGCTCTAACCAGCCGTACCCTCGGTCTCCTAGGGTGTACCAAGAAAACGTGTCAGCATAGACACGTTAGTGCCCACATAGCCAGCTGTCATGCTTTCAGAATGCCCATGATGCGTGATAATTCACTCACCGATCTGCTTGGACACTCCAGTCTTCCCTGATCTGACACAGACTGATAATCTATTAGCATACGGTCTATACGAATCATACATATACGCTCTTCTCCAGAATGGTAGCCTTCTCGGGACTCTTCTGATAGAAGTACGTCCTAGACAAGAGACGAGGACTCGGATGATGGGAATTACATACTAGCATCTACGGCCACCGCAGCAGCCCAGAGATCGAGCCATCGCATCGTCTCCTTATGCGCGGGTGGCCTGACCGCAAGATGTAATTGGCAATCTGCTTTTGCTACCACTCCCAAAGTTGTCGTCAGTCGACATCAACGATGTTTCACCTACTCGATCAAGTCGGAGCTGCACGACTCACGGGCGACGAAGACCCAGGGAACTGCCCATTCCACCCCTCGCCCTCCGGCAGTACCAAACACTACAGGTATTGTGGTTGTTGGCAGCAGCGCTAGGGTGTCATGACACACTGATTGAGGGTCTGGTGTATCCCACCCGCGGCCACACGTGACTACAGGTTCGTATTTGCGGACTACAACAACGAGATTCTTGTTCTGGCCTAATGAGACAATGGCGCCAAATGCATCAGCTTATACCCGAATCCGCTTCAAATGGGTTTGATTGGTCGCCCACCCGGAATGGGTCATCCTTCGCTGAATGAATGACACTGTTCGTAGAGCCACGTACCGATTCGGCCAACATATCCACCTTCGCTCGGCACTCTTGGGGCATCTATGCACCATTTCATAACCTTCTCTGCCGCATTCCTGATCTCATGAAAAGACGCTGAATCACCATTGTGATGTGCATCATACACAACATCAACAACGCATTTGCCATCATCTGTGTCAATTGTATGCTAGGTCAGTAAACTCTGTGATCGCAAGCAAGCTGAACTGACCCTGCAGGAAGTTTCAAAATACGTACCGCTACTCCAACGATAAGGGAGTAATACATCAAAATCTTGGGTACTGCCCCTTTGGGCCCAGCGAAGTTGTTTGTCGTCCCAGCCCATATTTCGCCAGGCATCGAAGCAGCTACCGCGGTCAAGGTTGATACCATATTCAATACTGTCACATTGAGGGATTGCACTGGCTCCCAGGCTTGAAGATTCGGTACTGTTCACATGTGGAAGCGAATTGTTTTTTGGAAATAAGGCCTCAAGCATCGACGTATCAGATCCGCTCCCCTTTGATGAGTACTGGGTGGACCTCGCAAACGAAGAGACAATGAGCTGCACCAGCCAAATAACTGGATACATCTTTCGAAGCTCGGAGGAGACCATATTACGATGGAACACAAAGGAGATATGATCCGTCCCATGGTCATTACAACAAATATGAATTACATACCCGTTTGAGGGAAATTAGGATGCGCTTGCAGCTCCAGGCCAAGGGCTACAAACTAAGGTAGCGCTTTGACTGCCACCTTCAAGGCAGCTATATGCGCTCCACCACGCAGAGGTAGTCCCGAAGCCTAGAAGCTCGGCACAACTGATCAAAGGACTTCCGAGCCATGACGCACGGCCATGTGTAAGCTGATTAGGGCGCAAATCCGCACCCTCTTATACGCTTGCTCTGATTCTGCAAGAGAGCCTTCAAATTCTTCTCTAGATGCGCTAATCTTTATTGTCCTCGATAGATTAATAAGCTATGCACTCTATATTATATGTACATGCGGAGATATATATATTCAAGTTATTACCTTGCCTCATCTTTATCCATTCGCCTTTCGCTGCATATTTCCTGGGGCTTTCGGGGATTGCATGGACGGCGTCGACACTCATTCAGCATCTGATCTCAACTTTTGTCAGCTCAAAGGTCATCATAACAAAGGTCCTCATCATCCCTATCTATCATAAAGTCAGACTCAAGTTCCTTCCAAGCGTACAAGTCAAGTGATGGAGAAGTTCAGTATCATCAGCCCAGATTCCCCAAGTCATCCTCTTATTAGAGGTTACCAAAACGCCATAATTGTTTAAGTGCGTTTATCAAGGCGAAGTAATTCAAACCTACTGTAGCTCACCATCGGCGATATTGAAAGCCTGTATAACCACGAAAATGAAATACTTGCGGTAATCGGGATACCATGGTAGCCACAAAAGCAAAGAGTGAAAAAACGATTCTGGAATTCTTCTCTCCAATCGAATCTATAGTGTTATCAGCAATCGTCCAGATTAATCGGCACAATCTAAAACGAGAAGAGTACTCCGCACGCTCAGTCGAAGCGAGGGCGTATGTATACTTATATAGCATTTATCAGAAGTACTGTTTGGACAAGATATTTCCAACATGAAAATATCAGCTGATTCCTCACCTACGCCAACGATTCTGCACGGTTGAGGCTTTTGAGTAGGATGCTAAGACTAGAGCTCACCAGCCCTCTATGGAAGAGCTCTCGTGCCAAATTTGGATGCAGAGGTTGAAAGTCATCTCATTTCCTCTCTTCATCAAGACTGAACCTGTGTTTGGTTAGGAATCATCTTTGACTACATCTGCACCGAGATCGAGGATCATCAGCCGACAGGTGACTGTGCCGAAACAAGATGGAGGGTTTTGGTGTCATACAAGTCATCAGCGGAGCTGGATATTGAGCTGGCGGGAGGTATCGTGCTATGAGTTGCATTACACTTCGTATGGAAAGCTCGTGCGACATCTAAACCGTGTCTTGGTGTTACAGTACTCAGAAACATGGAATGTCTCTCATCGACGAAAAGTATCTCCACTTCCCCAACTTCTACACAACATCACCAAATTACCCGAACTTCCACAGCCCTCCACAATCCCAATGACGTTGCATCAACCGATACCCGGAGCTAGCATAGCATACGTAGTACCATTGAGGGCACATCAAGACCAACAGAGTCCAAGTCTAAAGGCAAAAAAGGTAACGAGTATCGAAACCTCTTACGCACGTGGAAGCACTGATGATGTGTCATGAATAGATAGATAGATAGATAGATAGATGGCGCCGAAACCAGATTCCGAGGCGGTGGATGCTATCTTTAGATCATTGGAGCTTTAATTTTGGATTAATTAGATGTAGAGTTTGTGTAACCTGCGGGGGTTATTTTTTGAGGAGGTTATTCGCAATGTGAAGAGCGAAGAGGGTAGTGTGGGTGACGATTGGGGAATGATACATGAGGCGCGTGGCCGTTGCCAATAGACTAGACACCAGAGGAAGGTTTGGAGGCTGGATGTTAGAAGGCCGGAAGGCTGAAAAGGAAGTTTGATAGAAGGAGGGAGTTGGGGCATTGGATCGGTTTGACTGGTCATAGCTAGTAATCGATTCTCGAAATAGGGCAACGCATATGGGTTGATGTGGTACAAGGACTGATATAGCAAGAAAGCCAAGGCAAAATTATGAGACTTACTTAGAATAGATTTGGGTACGTACTACCTCATCTTCGATATCTGTTTGAGACGTTCTCCAAGTATATTCTCCATAGCTACCATAGAATCATTCCAACATTGATATTCGACTTTCAAGTATTGCTAAACTCGCAAAGTCTGGTATACTTTCAACCACATCCATCAACATGCAACTTACCCTCACCACCATCCTGACAGCCTTGAGTGCAGGCGCTCATGTCTTACCCGCTCAAACCACCGATGAATCCGCGAACATAACCAACGTGAGGAACGGCCTCCCCTACAGCAACTTCGACCCGTACAATCACACCCTACCCTACAACACCTCCGCATCCGCCAACCATACATCAAATAACTCAGACAACTACACCTACCACTCCCACCACACTTTCAACAAAACCTCCTCCTCCACCTCCACCTCCACCTCCCACAACAACGAAAACACCACAACCCTCCACCCCCGAGCCCCTAAAGGCCACAAGCTCGACGCCGACATCGCCTCCTACACCGACGCCTCCTGCACCATCACCGCCTCCCCAAAAGTCTACCTAGCCTTAGACGCCTGCGTCAAGTTTTCGCCGCTGCTAGGTACGAATATCGGTATCAATTGGGGTGGCTCGCCGCTTGTGGTCATGACGAAGTTGCAGACGTTTACCGATGATGATTGCCGGGTTTATGGGCCGAAGGTTGTGAGCCCGGGGAGTTTGGGGATGAGTGGGAAGGGGGCGGGGAGTTGTAAGGCGTATAGCGAGTTTTTGAAGGTGGGGGCGGAGTGGAAGAGTGTTTGGATGACGGCGTGAGGGGAGGGGGAGGTTGGGGAATGGTGGAGTCGGTGGTATTTGCTTTTCTTGGAGGATTTGGTTGCGAGGATTGTTGTTTGTGCTGAGTTCTTATCTAGATGATATGCGACGGCGGTCTTTGTTTTGGTGCGGTCCTGGAGACACTCTTCTTCAAGTTTCTCTCGGTTGGTTCTCGGATGGTGTTGTACCATGTTGTAGCTAATTCTTCAATTGCGGGATACGGTTCAGGTATGAACCTCAGATCAGTGAATGTACATCAGCGTGGGTTGACACAATAGTAAAGATGTAAGCCCCAAGGAATAGTATGTTTTTCGGCTAGTTTGCATTCCTGGTGAAGCATAGACTTCCGCTCTGATCTGCTGATTGCGAACATCATCCACTACATTGGCAAATTCACAGCCAATTGCTGCTCTCTCAAATTTGATGTAAGCTGGAGCCCCTTTTAGACGCTTGGGAAGTTGGAATCATGTCTTCTTCAGTCGCTGCTGAGTTGAGTCGGCAGACTAAACGTACGATGTGTCAAGTATAGTATAGCCATCCTCACTGTTGATGATGATTTCCGGGTGCAAAAGCATGACCATTGCGTACCATACAAGCCTCATTGCATACGACCATCAAAGATATCCGGAACAACGCCTAGGCTCAAACTCCGCAGGTCAATAAAACATTGGGAAGTCGTATCGCAATGAATGATGGAATGCGGAGTGTTGTTCCTTGGTTTGGCTGAATCTAAGCCACGGTCATGCATCCTCGATTCGTGCCGGTGGAGGATTTTGATCACCGAATGCGCCTTCCTGTAGGGTTCTCAGTCTCCCTTGGCCTCGGAGTACCACGCTCAGCGCACATCTGCTCCCCGAGCCTCTTCTGGAACGAACGCATTTCAGACTCGTAGTCCTTGGTCCATTGACCTCTGATACCATGGAGTCTAAAGTCAAGCATCTTCACACCTCGAACCTGCAGCATCGGCTTTACCCAGACCTCATCGAGTGATAATGGCAGCCTAGACGCCAAACTCAGACGCAGAGTGAGGTGTTCTAGGCCCGTCATTCCTGTAGCAATCTCATCCCATAAGCGATTCCAACATGAAGAAAATTGCAGGTCACCGTCAAGAATTTCCACATACGAAAGCTGCAGGTCAGTAATGGATGCTAGCCGCCATGGACGAATCGACGCGCAAAAGTACAAGAAAGCCTCAATCTGCCGCGTTTGCCCATATAAGGCAAAGGTGTTAGTGGCATAGAGTAACCCAACAGCCTCTATGTAGATAGCATGGCACGTCTTGAGCAAAGCCATCTTACCATTCCCGCTCTTATCGAACTCGTCATGGCGATGATGATGAAATTGGGATATTTGGAAACAGCGAGTGTGACCCAACCTATTGGGCAAGTACTCTGAGTTGTCGATATGGATAATCTGATGTCCCAGACGTAGACATATATCATGTGTCGAATTTCGTATGGTAATTTGCCTAGATCTCCCATACCAGAGTCAGGTCGATTGACGGACAGCGCTCTGCGTCTTTCGGGGAGAGGCTTAGGAATCAGAGCCCTGCTGGTTTTCCATTTTCTCCAACGGCGCTTGACATGCAGCCCCCACATTATGGTAAGGCCCAGGAGAAGAGAAGGAGATCATTCCAGTATAGTTAATGATCCACTTATGGTGGTCATTCGTGACTTGGACCACGTATACTTCATTCACGCGTTGCAATTGTATGATAATAATAGCACCGAAACCACAGATCTAACCCTGACTAGTCATAGCGGTCGTATCCTTTCGAACCAGTATGAGGGCTAGGCATTGCTATAAGGCCTCGGATGCAAGTCGGTTTCCACGTCTATTAAGAATCGAGTTCCAGCCAAATCCTTCAGGGGTGTTAGATTTGTTCTGGTCTACTGATTATAATGAAGGTCTGAATGGTTGGTGCGTCTTAGATTGTGGGGTCAATCTCACAGATCGAAGGTTCGAGAGAGCAAGGGAGATACAACATTATAGGGAGATATACATAGTATGCACGGTGCTCCACGCAACGTCAGATTTCAGTTAGCCAGGTCTTGGCAGACTAGGCCTAATGGACTCAATATTCGCACTTGATGAGGGGTAATTGGACTAGCGTTGGAAGGATGTATTTAGGGAGGGAAATACCCCTATTCTTCCTACTCTTTAGCAACCCCCATAGTAGCAAATCAATATCAGACAACGACATCACATATCCTACCTTTTCTGCACTCCCCAATATCTTGGCGACTCAGAATCCAGTAACTATCCAACATATAAGCCCTGAGACCTCCGCAATATGTAACTTATACCATGCAATAGTGAATGTCAAGGATTGTTACACAGCCGGCATCGAACAGTATTGCGTATGGGGATCAACTAAGTGCCACTCAGATTAAGATAAGAACTGAGCAAAAGGCAGAGTGAAAGTTCGGCATTGATCCCGATGTACAAACAAAACACTCATGGTCTCATTTGATAACCCAGCCGTTCCTAACATCCGAGCACGGAAATGCTCTTCCAGCCACAATATCATAAACGCAACCATCCTGACTCCCAATCAGATCGAAGCCCACATACCCAATACCCACTTCGCCCCACTTTCCATCATTAATCTGAAACACAATCGTCGTCTGGTGATGAATAAACGCACTCGCCATCTCCGTCAGCCCACTCATCGCCGATTGTAAGATCCCGTACGTCATCCTACCTACCGAGTTCTGCACATAGATCTCGACATTCGAACCTGGCGGAGATACGGTCCAATTACCGCCTGCGATGGGACCGTCTTTGTTCGATTGCAAGTAGATTGATACGGTGGTAATTGCGGACGATAGGGCGCCGTTGACGTCGTACTTTTGGGCGCTGGGGGGACCGGGTGTCATCATGCCGATGCTGAAGAAGGTGTAGGTTGTGGTGTTGGGCGTGCACCAGAGATATTCCATCCAGTCGTCTTTGGAGCCGGATTTATCGGGTATGGTGAGTGCTGTGGGGGGAAGTAGGGAAGGGCTGAGGAGTTTCCCCGCGACGACCGAAGGGGCGTTGCCGCATTTCAGGTTGTAGGCATTGTCTCGTTGGGTGAGATATTGTGTATGAGATGGGGGGGTTTGAAGGGGAGTAGCGTAGGAAGGAATTGTAAGGAGTGATATGGCCGGTAAAAGGAGCGTGAATTGTATGATCATAGCGAATGTAAAGTGGGTCCGCAGACTGGACCTCTATTGTTTATTTGCCAATGAAGGAATGAAAAAATCCATTGTGGGGAATTCTGTGGAGGAGATGATAGTCTGGGTACGTTCCTTTGCGGCAATACTGTGAAAGTACGCGAACAAAGACAGCTGTCACTCGCTACTACAGTCGCAAGAGTCTCATGGCATGCTTTACCTGCCGCTCTCGATACCCGCTATGTACCTGACTTTCCGCTGGGTTTCATTGAGATTTTGGAACATAACACGAAACATAATGACGTGCAACTGCAGAAAGACAAGATATCTGGCATCTTACAAGCAATCTGATAGGGGCCAACTCCTGGACGGCGTGACTTAGCTGTGAGGAACAAATCAATACTCAACTTCTGCTCCAAATAGGTGGGAGTATATTGGGATAAAGCGCCTGATTGCATCTAATACCGAATGGAGAAGACATTGGTGTGGCATTCATTGGCCACATTTCATGAAAGTGCCCTATCAAGCAAATTGTCTGATACGGCGACCACCATGAGACATATGGTCCCAGTCTTCATATATGATTTTCGAGCTCTCAAGCTTTGTGTGAAAGTCGAGATCTCAAAGACTGTCAAACTTCTTACACCTCACGTGGTCAATTGATTGCATCCAAGCGTTGCCAGTTCCTTTCACCTGATGTTCTTGTATCGCGTGCAACGCTTTGCCTTACTTACTTGAGAGCAGTACACTTGCAAGTTGTATGTTTGTATGTGCAAGATTGAGCCCAGCCTCCTCCTGAAGGCTTTATTCTAACCCGATTAGGTCTAGCTCAGTAATACGCTGTTGGTATCCCCGGCGAACGACCGTTCGTCCTCTGTGTCATTTACTCTTACTAGAGAAATGACACTGCTAGAACTCCCTTCCGAACTGCTAACGCTTATAGCTGGACACCTTGGCGCCTATCTTCGTAGCTCAGTCGAGTATTTACTACTCTCGAGGAAATGGTATCGAGCAGCACTGCCGGCCTTTCTCTCCTGCCTCCCACTCTCAACAATATACCTCTCGTCTAACGACCTTCTGCGATGGCCCCCTCCGCACACCCCTCTGAGCGATCTCATCGCAAATCAGGTTGAGCGTCTCTCCATCCGCCTGATCGGACACCCGTCGCGACACCGTGCAGTGTATCCGTGGAACACAGGTGGGAATAGTGATGAAGATACCAGTGATGACGAGGTTCCCGAAGACGCGATGTCCCGGGAATACTGGATGCACGATGGTCCAGCGGTTGCACGTAATCTACAGGCTGGTATGAAGAGCGATGTGTGGCGTACAGAGGAACAACAGCTTCGCTCGTGGAGTCGTAATGTCAACGAAAAGCTGGTATTGCTAGCAGTTACACTGCCAAAATTTCAGAATTTGAGGGATCTAAGCTTTGAAGCATCGAGCGAATCCGATGGTAGACGAGGCCCGTTATGGGACTATCTCTTTGCCTCTACAGTGGAAAAGTTCATATATGCTGTACCGAAAGGTCTGAAAAGCCTAACACTGGACATTTGTGCTCCTACAGTGACGGTGTCGGAACACGATCAGACACCTGCACACCTGTGTTCGCTCATTGCTTGTCGACTCCAAGACTTCAAGCACGTCAGGCTTAGAATGCGTCACATTTGCCCTGATGTCTTCGATCGCTCTAATAATACAGTTGACCAGCCCTCAAATTTAGTGTCCCTGGTAATTCGCCTCAGCCTACCTTGCTTTGCAGAAGCCAGCTGGGACAAGCATAACGGCTACATCAACGACAACGCCCTACGTTGTCCGTCGGTCAGTGAAAAGCTATTACCGTTACAAGTACCAATGATCTCAGGAGGCATTACGTATGCAAAGGTCATGAAACTAGAGTTGATGCGAGTTTCATATGGCACCTCACACCGTGAAGGTGTTACTCTCAACATCGCAGACTGTCTGACAGAGAAAATCTTGTATGGGCCACTGATGTTGTATTCGTACCAGGACACGGGACGCCAATGGAATTCGTGGGAGGATAACAATGAGGGCTTGACTGGTTTTTAGTCTGTGCTACGAAAGACGCACCGGGCTTTTCATTGAGTCTTGGAACACAGGTGCAGCTTCCGAAATGCTAAAGGAGAGTATTTCGTCTCAGACGCGCATTGTAACGATAAGCATCATTCAAAGTGATGATATCGGACACTACAATCATTCATGCCCCGTCAATCGTTTGCATTGGCTGGAAACCGACAATGTCGAATGCATCGAGACTCATCAAGATCTTTATCATCGTGAACCTTAAGGGTGGCGTCATACGCACTTTCTAAATCAAGGCAGAGAGTATCACAGATGTTCAAACACCCTACAAATTTCGCTCATATTCGAGGATCCGCTTCCTATTCCACTTTAATCGTCGTACTCAAGCAAGCGATGCCAAGGCATATTTAGCTCAAACCAATTGAAGATGATACAATAAGTGCAAAAGTGTTTCTCACATCTTAGTGGGTAGGGGTTTATAGCAAAAAGGAGCGCAGCATCGCCATCGATTGGTGGTATTCGTCATGTGTATGCTTGGCAGCACCGACATGGATCCCGCAACAGCTAGGCTTTTGTAAAGTGGCCTCAAAGCATCGGAATCACCATTAGCTAACCACAATAGACCACTCAGTGCCCCTGGATCATTACAGAACCCTCGATTCAAAGAGTGAGGCAACGGGACCGCACAAGGCCGAATGACCGAAAATCTCCGGAAGAGTACTAGGGAGACTGAGCTGGCAATAGACATGAATCAAGTACGAGACCCAGATGGCACAATGCTACGGGGGTCCGTGTCTCAAGTGTGAGAGAGACGACCGAGTATCGACTGTGCTAGGAGTGGCAATTTGATGAGGAGTGGCACTATCAGGGTAAAACACTACCCCCAATCCTTCAATAAATTGATCTGTGATACTGAAGTCCAAGAGGTACAGAAACCAAGATCGAGCGTCAAGCATCGCAACAAAATTGTTTGCATCAACGCTCCAACATCTGGAGAGGGGACAGGGACTGTTTTGAAAGTGCGAAAAGCAGCAGTGGTAAACTTCTAAGCTGCAAACACGAGGCGAGCGTCCCTGTTCCTGCAAGCTCTCCATCTTCCATCGCAGGCGCAGCAGCTAGGTCCTAGATGCTCGCTCAACAGTTTCATCGCTTACAGATTGAACGTATCTAGAAATATCACATCCCGTCAGAAGACGACATGCACCATCTGCAGTATTTGTCTTTCTTTCCTGATAAAAACCTCCACAACTTCAGCCGAGGAAATATCTAATGACACTCGATCCCTCGGACGCTCTCACAAACCTTGGCACCAGCAACGAAGCTTCCGATCGTCATGCTAGTCATCTAACCCAGGACCAAAGTCGATAGCTCCTCTTTGATATCAACCCCCATAACGCTATCCCGCAGCTTCCCCTTCCAGCCGAGGTCTATCATAGGCCCTAGAATAGACGGATTGAGAAATTTAAAGCACAATAACCAAAGGTTGAGCGAGCTCGAGTAGAAGGTCAGCTATGAGCATACACGGATTCTGGCTATGAAATCGAACACGTGCATTATTTCCTGCAGGACTTCAAATCACATTATGGAGCTCAGGTGGATAACGTTATGGCTGATCGGATCTTGGTAAGAACCGTGGTGAGCATTGAAGGGTTTGAGCGGTCAGAGAAGTTGTATGATGGCCTTTGTTCCATGTAATAAGGATATTCCCCAAATGCCCTTTTCCTCTAAAGTCTTCACTTTTTACTCATTCAATATCAAGCAACGTTTATTCGCTGGATCACCATAGATTGTTGTCACCATCGCGACTCATACGATTCCCTTGTCGGGCTACGGCAAATGCGAATAAAAGGAGAGGAAATCATAATACGATCACATAGTCTTGTCGCGAGTAATTTGGCTGCACAGCAAACGAAGAAGGAATGATCTCTCCCTGCCCCTACTAAAACTCAAATCTTCATTGCGTGGCAGGAATATTCCGTGTAGCTATTTAATACTACTTAAGAGTAAGGATATAAGCTAAGATAATTCTACTATTCTTGTATACAAGTACTTATATTTATAATAGCTAGTTTAAAACACTATTAATATACCTTAGGCTTCTTAAAGTATTATATAAATAGTTATAATCGTTTTATCTTATCACTTATTATTTATATCATACTACTACTTGTTCTATTGAAATTCGCTTGTAATTTAAGCCGCTTTAGATTAGTAATTACAAAGCAATCTTTAGGACGAGGGTCGGTCTAAAAAGTCGTGTCCGGTGTCCTCTCCAAAATTGCTACTAATACCGGACACGACTTTTTAGACCGACCCTCGGGAGTTATAAACTAATTATTAGTATTAAGACTAGCCTGAAGGGGCCTAGCTCTATTACTAATCCTAATGAGGTGGCGCTGTAGCGAGGTATCAGGTACATAAGGCACGGCTGAGGGACAGAGGCAAGTGCCTGTTCTCCACTCACCCTCGCTTACCTACATGTCAAACGTCATCCCATTTTCAGGGCTCTCGGAGCACGGAGTCTGGAATTGTGCCCGATTCCGTTTCGAACGTCGATAAGACTTAGGTTTCCTTGCATATATAATAACCCCAAGTTCCCCAATTCAACATTGAATGTAGTAACACATGTTTGCAAGACACTTTATACGAGTTCTGACCATACCACTCTTCACTTCAACTCTCCGATCTTCAACACGATTATCACAACTTCGATTACATACTACGATGGCTTCTGTTTCCATTCCCAAAACTATGAAAGGTGTTCAGATGAAAAACTTCGGCGGGCCCGAAGTTCTGCAATACAAGACCGATTTAACGGTACCTGTTCCGCGAGATGGCGAGGTCCTGGTCAAGAACGACTTTATCGGCATCAATTACGTCGATGTGTTTGTTGCCCTTCTCCCATTCCTAAATCCTCAACAGTCCGATTTCCTAACCTGCCATCAGATATTGGCGCATCGGGATGATGGGCTTTGCTCCAGGCGGAATTATCGGCCGCGAAGCAGAGGGCACAGTTTTCTCTACCGGTCCCGGAAGCGTCAATGATCTCAAAGTCGGCGATCGGGTCGGTTGGCTCGCCATCGGTGGCTACGCAGAGTATACCGCTGTTCCTGCCTCGACGGCTTATGTAGTTCCGTCCGATGTCAAACCTGGCGTCGCTGCCGCAGCACTCATGCAAGGCCTTACCGCCCTGACCCTTACTCACAGGATTTACCAGGTGAAAAAGGGCGATTGGGTGCTTGTCCATGCTGCTGCTGGAGGGGTAGGGCTGTGGTTGTGTCAACTATTGAAGGCTCTTGGCGCGAAGACGATTGGCACGGTGAGTACGGCGGAGAAGATGAAGCTTGCTATGGAGAACGGGGCGGATTTCATGATTAATATTAAGGAAGAAAAGGACCTTGTGAAGAGAGTCGAGGAGATTACGGGGGGCCAGGGGGTAAATGTCGTATATGACAGTATTGGGAAGGATCAGACGGAGAACAATGTGAACGTTGTGGCGAAGGGTGGGACCATCGCAGCTTTCGGCGCGGCTGTGAGTGGATCCCCTATGATATCCTCAACCGGGTAAGTTTCTAAGTGTATAGTCTGGAATTCCGCTTCCTATCTCACCTGCGAAGCTAGCTGCGAAAAACGTAAGGTTCGCGGGACCCGGCGAGTGTTCGCTGATGAGATACGTCGGTACGCCGCAGGAATTTAACACGTGGTGCGCAAAGCTCTTCGATACCATCACGAAGGGCGAGGCAAACGTCAGGATCCACGACACGTATCCGCTCTCGGAGATTGTGAGGGTCCATCAAGATCTTGAGGGGCGGAAGACTACTGGGAAGATTCTCGTGAAGCCATAAGAGGCTGTTCGAGTGTAGAATTCATTCAACATTTCTCACGTGGGTACGGCACCTGCTCAGTCTGCCTCCTCTCTTTTAGGTTTGCAGAAATCTCACTCCAGCTGTGGTTCTGTAGAGCATATTTTTCATTAATATATCAGCCGAGATACGCACGAATTCATTCCCACCACCAAAAGTCACCCTATAGAAACCACTGTAAGATTCTCTATCTACTGATCCCAACGTGGCATGGCATGTTGTCTCGATTTCGTCGTAGTCAGCATATTTCGACTACTTCCGAGAGAAATGTATTTATGTCTGCCATGAATTGAGATGATTCGAGACATGGCCATGATTTCCGTGGCAAGAAAATCTAGCCAAAGACAGAACTTTCAGTCTTCGTAGTGCTCCAACGCCACTGTCAAACCAGTCGGATTTGTCAGTGAAGCTCCTAGAGGGGATTTACTTGGCAGCAATGTATTTACAATTCACAAGTATTAAATCAGGCTCTGAGATTCGATCTAAATCGAAATATGGCGAGTACGCTGGGCCAGGTCGAAGACAAAATAAGCTGGGTTTTCGAGAAGGAGTTCGGACACTCTGAAGACTGGAAGACTTTTCGTCTGCACCGATCCGTTACTCTTATAGTTGCACGACTTGTCAGTGGCGTCTTTGTCGGACCACGCTTCACCCGAGATGATGAGTGGAACAATCTGCCACTTGGGCTCGCAGTAGACAATGTGTTAGCAAGAGATGCTATCAAGTGGTGGCCCACGTTCATGCAACCCGTTGTTGGACCGTTTCTTCCAGAGATACGAGCTGCAAACCGGCAGATATCACGCATGGCTGAAATGTTAAAACCGGTCATCAGCAACAGTGTCTTGGAAACTTCCGCCACCACACGACCCCTCTATGATGAGGAAAAGAGGGATATGGAGGCCGAAGATGGTGAGAGTGAAGGATCGTTTATGAAGTGGCTGCTCAAAAGACTGGACACTGCCGATGCTGAAGTTCTAGCAAGAACCCAAGTTAGTTGTAAGTATATATGGTTCTTTCTTGATAATCCAATGGACGAATGTGAAAGCTTAGCCCTTATCAAAAGTGTCTTTCGCTGCTATCAACACTACTACAAATGCCTTTGTTTTCATCGTCCTGGACCTGGCTGCAAGACCAAGTTACACACAGCCATTGAGAGATGAAATCGAGGAAGTCATCAAACAATATGACGTACAAGAAGATGAAAATGGAGTCTTGAGGTTCAAGCAATCGAGTCTAGCGAAACTCTGGAAGCTGGACAGTTTCATCAAGGAGAGTATAGATTTTCCAAAAATCCCAGTAAGGTGACTCTCACAATAGTCGAACAAGCAAAAGTCTGACATATAACACAAGTCACCAATCTGCGCATGGTCATGGACCCCATGACGCTTTCCACAGGGCATAGACTCCCGAAGGAAACCCGCATCGCATTCAACTCCGGAGGCGTCCACATGTCTCCCCAAACCCAAACCTTCTCCCCGGAATACAACCCATCCGAAAACAAGTCTCCGCACGAATTCGACGGCTTCCGGTTCTACAGGCTCCGTCAGATGGCCGGAAAGGAGAACAAGTATCTTTTCGTGACGTCTTCACCTGAGTCACTGACTTGGGGCTACAGAAACCATGCCTGTCCCGGTCGTTTTTTTGTAGATAATAGACAGGTTTTATAGTGAGTTTATTTAACGTTTATTTAATAATTTATATAGGTCTAGTTATATACTAACCCTAATCTAAATTTACTTAATTATAAGCTATTACTACTTAACCCTACCTATCTAGGATTTACTTATAAAACCCCTTTTAATAATTATCTATTTATTTATATTATTAATAATAATATATTATAAATATTAATTCTAATAAAAAACTTATATATATAACTACTATAATCCTCTTTATCCTTAGTTTATATTATATTAGCTAAGTCTCGCGCTACGCTTATATCTTACTAATTAAATATTAAAGTAAAGAGTAGAGTCTTAATAATTTCCTACTTAGATAAATAAGGCGGATATTTAAATTTATTAAAAATAAGATATATTAATTACTTACTTATTTTAACCTTAAAAGTATTAATTAGTAATATAATTATTAACCTAGCTTAAAGCTTATTTTATATCTTATTCTAATAAAATTCTTATACCTATATCCTTTATATAAGTTATTAATAATATTTAACTAGTCTCCCTCCTTTATTTTTATTATAATTAATAATATCCTTAAATATTATATAATTATTATAATCTTATCTTATACTAGTATCTTATTCTTAAATATAATAGGATCTAGAGGTATATAAGGGTAATTAAATATATAAGTAAAATATATAAGAGGTTTATAATTTAAGGGTTTATTAATAAAATATTTTAGTACTTCTATTAATTAAAGGAAGATTAAAGGTTCTTTTATTTTATATATAAAAAGGTATATAATATAATATAACTAGGGGTAATATACCTAGATAGTTTAATTAATATATTATATAATCTATTTAAGGGAAAGGTAAATAACCTAATAATATTATAAACTTCTAATATATAAGACTAGTTATATTAAATATTCTAAGGGTAATAAATTCTAGATCTATTTAATAATAAAGCTTATAAGTATATAAAATTTATTATATTATTATATATAAGCTACTTAAATATATAAAAGAGAAAGTTTAATAAAAAAAATAACTAGTATATAAATTATTATTAAATATAATTTTAAGATAATATAAATACTTTAAGTATTATAGTATAAGATTAGCTAAGGTTAGGCTAAGTTAGCCTAACCTAGCTACTTAGCCTAATTAGTTTATTAAACCCTTTTAGGTTTAGTAAACCCCTTTTTATCTAAAGTTAAATATACTTTCTTATTTAGATTAGATTTTTAGTATCTTAGTTCCTACTTTATATTCCTATCTTACTATCTTTCCTTTTTTATCTTTTATCTTATATACTAGATTAGACCCTACTAGTTATAATAATATATTAAGTAGCCTTATTTAATTATTAAGTAATTATCCTAACCTTATTTTATAATATTATAAAAGACCTACCTTCCTAATAGTACTTCTATATACTAAATTAAGTCCTTAATCCTTAGTAATCCTAGTTATTAACCTAGAATAGAGAATTCTATTAAACCTACCTATAAAGAGGAGTATATATAGGCGCTATTTACTTAAATAAGTAGTAACCCCGTTACTTTCCTAAGATACCTTAAGAACTTCTAATAATAGGCTATTACTACTACTACCTCTACTACTAATACTCTTATAATAGCTAAAAACCCGTCTCCTCCTCCCTAAGCCTAGAACTTAGTTATAGACTTATAGGTCTTAATTATAATAACTAATACCTTCACTTAAGTATTATATAATAGTACCTTATACCCCTCCTCCTACCTTTACTATTCCCGCTATTCCTATCTCTAAATCTAAGAAGCTCCCTAATATTATTAAATATAATAGGGATATAAATAAGTTAGATATATAGGAATAAAGTCTTATTTATAAAATATACGCGAATTATAATTAGTATCTAATTAATTAGAAGAAAATTAAGTATAATAAGAATTACCTTATTATTAGGAAGAAAGCTTATAATATTATAAGCTAATATTATATTAATAGGCTCTATACCCTAATTAGCTTTAAGGACTAGTAAAAGAAGCGTTATAAGACTTATAATAACCTATTTAAAATTAAAGATACTTATACCTATCTTTATAATACCTTTAAATAAGATAGTTTAAGCTTTAATAAATATTATAACCTTTTCTCTTAAAAGAAGGAATATTCCTAGATAGAATTAACCTCCCTAATTAATACTTTAAAGAAGAATATTAACTATACTACCTAAATTAATACTATATCCTAGTAAACTTTAATAGGAATAAAATTATATAACTTTAAAGAGTAGGTCTAAGCCTATTTAAAAATTAATAAGGAAATCTAATAACTTAAGTATTATATATTAAGATAAGTAAATATTTTAACTAAAATAAAAACTTTTATAAGTATAAGTTATAAGTTAAGGAAGAACTCGCCTATACTTAATAATCTTATAAGGCTTAAGTTTACCCTATTCCTTCCTATTATTCTTATAGCCCCTACGTCTATTATACCTTTCCTAGGAGGTAAACTTATAGACCTTAGTTTAGTTATAACTTATATTTAAAGTTAGCGACTTTAGACGCCTAGAGTTAAAGATATTTATAATAAGTAGAAGCTATACTACTATTATAAACTCTAATACCTTAGTAAGACTACCTAGGAATATCCTAATAAGGGTAAGCTAAGGGTCTTATATTTTATAAATACTAATAATACCTTTAATATTAATAGGGGGGTACCCCTCCTATTAGAAAATACCTAGTCCCTATATAAAGTCGCGTATAAGGACTTAATTCTATTTTATTAATTTCCTCCTACCTCTTAGCCTTATTATTCTCGCCTCCTTTATAATTATATAAGAAGTTTTCTACCTATTTTACTTTAGAGCTATTTAAGATTAATCTAATATTTTAAGATAGTTATATAATTATCTTAAGTACTTTATATTAAGCTTAGTTTAAAATATTAACTCTTATCTTTATTAATTATAAAGCTTCTACTTATACTTTTATTAATAAGATATTCGCGTAATAATACTACTTTCCCTTATATCTAATTAGATACCCCTATTACCTCTAAGGGTTTAATAGATAACCTACGCTTATAAGTAATATTACTTATATAATAAAAATAATATTAGTACTTAATACTTATATTAAGAGACTTTTTATATATATTATAAGATTAAAGTATTACTTAATAGTCCTAGGTTATTTATAACTCTACTACTATTCTATTTCTATTGATTTTAGATTAAATACTTTATCTTTATCCTCGCCCTTCTACCTTAGCTATTATTACTTAGAGCCTACTATAGTTTAAGCTATTACTAAGAAGGAAGAAGAATTCCTTTCTATTAAAGAATTTTAAAATATTTAGGAGTTTAAAGATTAGTAGTCTTAGTCTTAGCTTTAAACTACCTAGTTATTTAATTTAACCTTAACTTAAAAGAAGTTATCTATGTTTTAATCCCTAATATAAATTTAAGATTTATTAGTTCTTAGCTTACCTTAGAAGGAGGTATTTAATTTAATTTAAAAGGAGTTACTTAATCTAACTTAAAAGGAGTTATTTAACTTACCTTAAAAAGAGGTTTTTTATCTAATTTAAAAGGAGTTAATTAGTCTACTTTAAAAGGAGGTTCCTAGCCTAACTTAAAGGGAGTTACCCCGCCCTAGTTTAACTTAACTTAAGTTAGATCTAACTTAGTTTAAGTTACCTTGATCTCTATTTTAAGTCTTAAGTTAAGTATTAGACTTACTTATACCTATATTAAATCTAGAAGAAGACCTTCCTAGTTAAATTAATTAAGCCTATTAAAAAGGCTATAATCTTAAAATTAAGTATTAAAGTCCCTTATCCTACTAGATATCTAGTTAAAGATATACTTAATAAATCTAAAAACCCCTAATCTACCTAGATATTTATAAAATTAGAGCCTATATATTTAATTATATTAGTTAATTTAAAAATATAAAAGTATTTAATATTACCCTTAATAAAATTAATTATTACTTTAGGATTTAGAAACTTTAATCCCTTTATCTAATTATAGGGAATCTTAATTCCCTTATTTAAAGAAAAGTCTTTACCTTATCCTAATCTAGAAAACCTAGTATTTATAAAGGTAATTATAGCCTAGCTATATAAAAGATAAAAAAGGAATTTTATCTTACTACTACTACTATTTAAAAAGATTTAGAAGCTTATTAATAGAGTAAAAATATTAATTCTACTATTAAACTCCCTTAGTATTATTATAAATTCTTAGACGTCTTTTTAAAAAAGGATATTAATACCCTATTAAAGTACTACTTCTATAATTATATTATTAACTTTAGAGAAGGTACTTAGCCCCTAGCTACCGCCTTATATAATATAAGCCGTAATAAAACTAATAAACTCCGCTAATACTTTAATAATAACCTTACTAAAGGCTTTATCTAAGCTAGTAAGTCTTAATTTATATCCTTTATCCTATTTATTAAGAAGCCTAGAGGAGGCCTCTACTTTTATATTAACTATTATAGTTTAAATATTATTATAATTAAGAACTACTATCCTTTATCCTTTATTACTAAGACCTTAAATTACCTAAGCCGCGCTAAGGTACTTATCAAGCTAAATATTATATTAGCTTTTAATTACCTTTAAATTTATAAAGGAGATAAAGAACTTATAACCTTTTATATCTATTTTAGATTATTTAAGTATTTTATTATACGCTTTAGACTTTATAATAGTCCTACCTTATTTTAATATTATATTAATAATACCCTCTAAGAATATCTTAATAATTTCTATATAACTTACCTAGATAATATTCTAATTTATAATAAATTAGAGGTAGAATATAAAATCTATATTAAGTATATCCTTTAAAAATTAAGGGTTGTAGGACTTTAAGTAGATATTACTAAATATAAGTTTTATATTTAATAGATTCCCTACCTAGGCCTAATTATTACTACTAAAGGAATTAAGATAGATCTATTTAAAGTTAATACTATTATTAATTAGCTAACCCTAGTTAATATTAAAGATATCTAAAGTTTCCTTAGCTTTATAAACTTTTATAAGAGGTTTATTTATAGTTATAATAAAATAGCTATACTACTTACTTACCTAATATATAAAGATATACCCTACCTTTAGAATAAAGATTACTAAAATACCTTTAATATTTTAAAGAAAGCCTTTACCTCTAATATTATCCTCCGCTATTATAATCCTAATAGAAAGATTATAATAGAAATTAATACCTCTAATTTTATATTAAGAGGTATCCTATTTTAGTATAATAATAATAGTATACTTTATCTTATAACTTACTTTTCTAAAAAGTATAACCTAGTTATGTATAATTATAAGATTTATAATAAAGAACTTATAGCTATTATCTACGCCTTTTAAGAGTAGTACCCTAAGCTAGAAGGCTTATTTAAACTTATTAAGGTAATTACTAATTATAAGAACCTTAAATATTTAATATTAATTAAAGAACTTAGCTGTCACTAAGCTTATTAGAGTAAATTCCTATCCTAATTTAATTATTAAATTATTTATTATCTTAGTAAAGTAGGAGTTAAACCTAATTCCTTTACTTATTATTTAAGAGACCTCCTTAAAGAGGGGGATACTTCTAACCTATATTATTAATATTAATACTAAATTATACTAAAGAAGTATATCCTAGACTTAAAGATAGTTAAATTATAGTATTATACTATTTACCTTAACCTAATAAAGCTCTATCTAGAAACCCTCTTACTTTACTACCCTATTACCCTAGCTCTTATAAGTAGGGAACCTAAGCTAGAATTTAAAGTTATAAACTATAAACCTTAACTTAATTTAAAAGTAATTAATTTTAAAGAAGACCTTTAAAATACCTTAACTTAGACTTTATAAGATTAAGCCTAGAGTAATAATTAATTTACCCCCTCTATCCTTAAAGCCCTTTATAGTAGAGCTCGCTATTATAATAAAATCAAGCTAGCTAAATATATAAAATAAGATAGTTCCCTATATTTTTAAAATAGAAGATATATCTTAAACTTAGCTTATCTTTACTTATAAATTATTTAACTTATTTATAATAGTATTCTAGGTAGATATATTAGAAGAACTAACTATTATAAGCTAATTAGTAGAGTATATTAGTAGCTAAACCTATATTATTCTATTAAGTAATTTATCTATAATTATTATACTTATACCTATTTTAAGCCTTTTAAATAAAAGCTTTAAGGCTAGCTTTATCCCTTACCCGTCCCTAAGCGCTAATAGCGTAATATTTTTATAAATTATATAAGTCCTCTTCTACCTAATACCTTTATAGGAATAATATACTATTATATCCTTATCTTTATTAACTATTTTACTAAGATAAGATACCTTATCCCTATTACTTTTATAGAAGTAGAAGAAGCTTTTTACGCCTTTTATACTAATATCTTTAAACTTTATAAAGTACTTAAATATTTTATATTTAATTAAGGTATATAATTTACCTCTAATATTTAGGAATATCTTTACTAAATCCTTAAGATAGATATTAGACTATTAACTAGTTACTACCCTTAAACTAATAGCTAGATAGAACGGGCTAATACTATTATAAAATATTACCTCTAAGCCTTTATAAATTATATATAAGATAATTAGGTATTATAGTTACTAGGAGCTAAGTTTACTTTAAATAATATTCCTTTTATAATTATACTTATATTACCTTTTATAGCTAATTTAGGATAAAACCCTTACCTTAGTTTTAAACTACCCCTTCTATTACCCCCTTACTTTACTACCTAGGCTAGGGTAAAGCTAATAAATATTAAAGAGTTTACTAAGAAATTTAAAGATATTACTAACTACTTTTAAGAAGAGATATTAATTACTTAAGTTATTTATAAATCTTTAATTAATTAGAAGTACCGTCCTTACCCTTATTACTTCCTAGGAGATTTAGTTTAATTATATATTAAGAACCTAAATACCGCTCGCCCTATAATTAAGTTAAATAATTATAGTATAGGTCTCTTCTTTATTAAATATATTTTTAGTAATCCTTTAGCTATTAAACTTAATCTTCCTAAGTTTATAAAAATCTATCTAGTCTTCTATACTAATCTCTTATAATATATAGCCTAGAATCCCCTACCTAGATAATACTAAGAACCCTATACCTCTATTATTACTAAAGATAGCGAATATAGTTAATATATAGATAGTATACTAAATTCTAAGCTTGACTAATATTTCTAACTACTACTCCTTAAGTATTTTATTAACTAGGAGTCTTATATCTCTACTTACGAACTATTTAACCTCTTTAAGAATTATTAATAAACTATTAATAAGTTCTACTAAGCTAACCTATTAGCCGCTAGGCCTTATATCTTACCTTATTAGGTTCTTTATTATTAATACCTTAACCCCTAGCCTTAATTTATAATTAATCCCTTATTAAATCTAAGTTATCCTAAGTTAGGCTAAGTTAACTTAATTATCTAATCTTTATTAAACCTTATCTATCTTAAGTTAAGTTAAGATAGCTTTAAATTTTAATCCTATTAACTTTCCTAAGTTAAATTAAGATAGTCTTAGACTTTAATACCTACCTTATTTATCTTAAGTTAAGTTAAGATAGCTTTAGACTTTAATCCTATTAACCTTCCTAAGTTAGATTAAGATAGTTTTAAATTTTAATACCTACCTTATCTATTTTAAGTTAAGTTAAGATAATTTTAGACTTTAGTCCTATTAACCTTTTTAAGTTAGATTAAGATAGTTTTAGACTTTAATACCTATTTTATTTATCCTAAGTTAAGCTAAGATAGCTTTAAATTTTAGTTTTATTATCTTTCCTCTTAAGTTAGGTTAAAATAGTCTTAAATTTTAACTTCTATTATCTACTATCTTAAGTTAAGTTAAAATAACTTAGACTTTAATTCCTACCTCTATTCTCCTAAGTTAAGTTAAGTTAACCTTAGACTCTAATCTTTTACTAATACCCCATCTAATTAGGTTTATAATAGACTTAAGATTTATCCTTTAAAAACTTTATCCCTTACCCTTCTATATCTTTACCTTTTTTATCTTTATCCCGCTATACCCGCTAATACTTTATAGGAGTTTAGCCTTTAAAAGGTAAGCTACTATTATAGTATAAGATTAGCTAAGGTTAAGCTAAGTTAGCCTAACCTAGCTACTTAACCTAATTAATTTATTAAACCCTTTTAAGTTTAGTAAACCCCTTTTTATCTAAAGTTAAATATACTTTTTTAGTTAGATTAGACTCTTAGTATTTTAATTCCTATCTTATATTCCTATCTTATTATCTTTCCTTCTTCGTCTTTTATCTTATATACTAATTAGACCCTACTAGTTATAATAATATATTAAGTAGCCTTATCTAACTATTAAGTAGTTATCCTAACCTTATTCTATAATATTAAGTAATAAATACCTTTAAGTATAAAATAAAATTAGGGCTAATACCTATTAGTAATATCTATTAGGTAGTAGTACTATTAATAAACTATTTTACCTATTTATAAGGCTAAAATATAATATCTAGTTAATTTAAAATAAGGCCTTTAATAATCTATTAATATTTATTAATAATTAACTCTACCTAATAATTACTTAGATATATTTCTTTATATTAAGCCTTATAATATAATTAAAGGGATTATAGGCCTATAATCTATATATAATTACTTAACTCTAATATTATAATACTATTAATAAAGAGCTTATTATTAAATTTAAGATTATAAAGAAGCTTATAAAGATAAGTTATAAAGTAGCTTAAATTTATAATATATATAAGAAATATAAGAAACCTACCCTTATTAAGTAACATAACCTATTTATATAATTATTATAAAATAGTAAGTATCTTATAAAGCCTTATTTCTTTATTCTTACTTAAAGTTTCTACTTTTATATTCTATTTAGTTTTTCTACTTCTTATTTTAAAATATCCTAATCTTAAGTTACTTAAATATTAGGGGTTTATACTAATAGTTATTCTATTATTTTATATTATTTTATATATTAAAGCTATAAAATATACCTAAGTATTATATCTACTAGTCTTATAATATTCCTATTATATATTATTAACCCTATTTATACTAAGCTCTTTATTAACTTTTATATAAAAATCCTTTATAATATTTCTCCTTTACTTACTATTATTATTATTACTTTTAAAGTCTCTACTATTACTTATTTAATTTATATCCTTAATATTATTAAGCCTATTAATATATAATTATATTATACTTATAAGCTTTTTATTAGATATCTAGGGACGGCTTAATATATTATTATTTATAAGGATAGTAAGACTAATTTTACTAGTAATATTTTCTAATATTTTTTATATTTATTCTACCTCTTTACTTAGGTACTATTAATATAAGGCTTAATTTATATAAAGTATTTAAATAAAGTCCTCCTAGGCCTCTATTTACTTTTATAATAGAGTTATAAAGGCTTATAACTCCTTATAAAATATATTTAATATATTATAAATCTATTATATTCCTTTAATTAAATATTTAAGTTCCGCGTTAATATTAAGTTACTACTTATAAATAAGTTCTAGCTTCTTAATTAAGGTTAGGTCCTAAATACTAGTTATTATAAATATATTAATATTAATAAATAGAAGGGCTTAAATACTACTTATTAATATAAGCCTATTAATACTTATAAGTATTATTACTAGAGTTATTATATTATAAGATTTAAAGAATTTTAAACTTTACTTTATAAAATTAATTAAAATAGGAGTTATATCTTAAGTTAAATAAGACCTTTATATTAATAATAATAATTAATTATACTCCTATACTAGTTATAAAGCTAATAAGGGTAACTATTCAGGGGTACGTAGAGCGTACCCGTTATTTAAGGAGAAACCCTACTAGAGGGATAAAAACTCCGCCTATTAATAGCATTTCTAACTTGTTTTTAGCTTCCCTCCCTCTCCTCCCTAATAGGCCTACTACTAAGGAGGTATATAGAGGGGTTAGATCTACTATCTCTAGTACTAGATCTTAATATCTATATACTCTTCTCTCTAATTAAGGCCTCACCCCCTTCTTTATACTATTTCTTAATAATATTTTACCTAAAAGGTCTATACCCCCTTTATAACCCTCTTACCCTTCCTTATATAGTTCGACTAATATAAGAATACCCCTAGCCCTCCTACTAGTTTCCTACTTACCCTAGCTACTCCTCTCTTATAGTACTAGCTAGCGTAGTATCCTTTTCTATTATTTAACCTGTAATATATAGGCCCTTATTACTATTATATTCCCTAGCTAGGGTAGCCTAGTAGAAGGCCTATAATACTCTTACTAGGAATTACCGCGTATCCTTTTTCTAATACGTAGGAGGGGGCTATTATAATTATATTAGGAGGTATAGATATACTTTATCGCCGCCGTTATATTATTATTTCCTAGTATTAAGCTATATAATAATCTACTTATAAGATATAAGCGGATTATATTAAAATCCTGCCGGCTATACTTATAGTTATAGGGTTACTACTCCTACTCCGACGCGTAGTTATAGTCCCTACTTAGCTAGGGGGGGCGGCTCTAACCTACTTATTCCAACTTTTCTACTTAATATACTTTCTAACTCTTAACCTAGTATCTCTTATACGTGGAACTAATGCCGCTAATAGGAACTAAGGTAGGTACTATTATATATACTAAGGGCGCGCTTACCACGCGTATAAAAACTCTATATAAGGAGCTCTACTACTACGTAATATCTTAGTATTATTCTAACTATATTTAGACTAGAGACTACTTAACTCTATTAATAAGTAATAGGTTCGTAGCTAGTACTATATATAGGTAGATCTTATTACTAGCCGACCTTTATATTTATTTAAGTCTTTACCTATCTTTTTATAACTTTACCCCCTTATTCTTTTTCTTATTCTACTATTATAGTTATTATAATTAATAGATAATATTATTAATAGAGTTAGCTTTATCCTTAAGATTACTCTTAATATTAATATTACTTTAATATTAAGGACTTAAGCTTTACTACTAGTAGGGGGAACCTTTTAATATAATACTTATATTAGAGGATAATAATAATATTATTATAAATAAGAGTAAGATAGGTAAGCCTTTTAAAGAGGAGTCTTATTTATTATTTTCTTTATAAGAAGGAATTTTATTCGAACTAGTATTCTCTATTTCCTTTATAACCTTTTTACTTTAGTAAGTAGAGAGTATATCTTATTTAATATTATAATCTTATATTTTCTCCTTTTTATCTTTTATATCTTACTTCTTTTTATATTTTCTAGCTTAAACTTTATTAATTATTATATACCTAGATCTCTTATTATACTCCTTCTTATATTTATACTATTTAAGTAGTACTACTACCTTTTATTAATAATTATTCTAAGAGTAGGAATAATAGGTATATATTTTAAAGTCCTATTATATATCCTTCTATTATAAGTTTATATTAAAAAGTTTATATATACCTACTTTAATAAATATATAATTAATAAATATTATTATTTTCTTAATATTAAAAAGTATTCTTTTATATATATTTTATTCCTTCTACCTACCTCTCTTATACTTCTTATTATAATTATCTAATTATAAGATATTTAAGCTCTTAGTCCCCCTTCTTTTATACCTCCTTAAATATTATAATAGCTTTATATTATTCTTATAATCTTTCTCTTTATAAGGGGACTTCCGCGGGGTAGGTTAGGAGGAATATAAGGGAAGGATATTATTATTATTAAGAGGTTCCTAGGGTATAAGAGGTATATTTATATAAAGGCTAGTAATAATATCTTCCTACTAATTATATAAATATATAGTAATTATATATTTATTATACTATATTAAGATCTTTAATTATAGGGATATAAAAGGAGAATCTAGTATACTAGTAATAATAATAGTAAAGGTACTAGTACCTAAGATATCCTTAGAAGACTTTAAAGTACGCCTAGGAGGTATAAAATAACTATTAATAATAGTAGAGGAAGGTTATAAGAGGGATAGAATAGATATAAATATAAGTAAGTAATAGATTAACTATAAAGGATATTAGAATAATAGCCTAATTAGGCTATTATTTATATTAAATTAGTAATTTAATAAATAGATAGGTTTTATAATCCTAATTTTAAGTAATTATTTAATATTATTTAATAGTTAATAGCTATATTAGGTTATAGTATTTACTAACTATATAGATTATTAAGTTAGTAATTTAATTATTAAATTACTAATTTAATATAAATAATAGCTTAATTAGGCTATTATTCTAATATCCTTTATAGTTAATCTATTACTTACTTATATTTATATCTATTCTATCCCTCTTATAACCTTCCTCTACTCTTATTAATAGTTATTTTATATCTTCTAGGCGTACTTTAAAGTCTTCTAAGGATATCTTAGGTATTAGTACCTTTATTATTACTATTATTAATACGCTAGATCCTTCTTTTATATCCTTATAACTAAAGATCTTAATATAGTATAATAAATATATAATTACTATATATTTATATAATTAGTAGGAAGATATTATTACTAGCCTTTATATAAATATACCTCTTATACCCTAGGAACCTCTTAATAATAATAATATCCTTCCCTTATATTCCTCCTAACCTACCCCGCGGAAGTCCCCTTATAAAGAGAAAGATTATAAGAAAGCTAGGTTATATAATATAAAGCTATTATAATATTTAAGGAGGTATAAGAGAAAGGGGACTAAGAGCTTAGATATCTTATAATTAAACAGTTATAATAAGAAGTATAAGAGAGGTAGGTAAAAGAGATAAAGTATATATAAAAGAATACTTCTTAATATTAAGGAGATAATAATACTTATTAATTATATACTTATTAAAGTAGGTATATATAAACTTTTTAGTATAAATTTATAATAAAAGGATATATAATAGGACTTTAAGATATATACCTACTATTCCTACTCTTAAAATAATTATTAATAAAAGGTAGTAGTACTACTTAAATAATATAAATATAAGAAGGAATATAATAAGAGATCTAGATATATAATAATTAATAATAACCTTATATAAGTACTAAACTAATAGTAGTTAATAACTATTAAAGTTTAGGCTAAAAAATATAAAAAGAAGTAAAATATAAAAAATAAGGAGAAAATATAAGATTATAATATTAAATAAGATATACTCTCTACTTATTAAAGTAAAAAGGTTATAAGGGAAATAGAGAATATTAGTTTTAATAAAATTCCTTCTTATAAAGAAAATAATAAATAAGACTCCTCCTTAAAAGGCTTACCTATCTTACTCTTATTTATAATAATATTACTATTACCCTCTAGTATAAGTATTATATTA
>JAABUY010000152.1_pt1 | contig 146269 bp, 131 predicted proteins | sample 5560271 | NCBI WGS metagenome assembly JAABUY01 (sample SAMN10711886, study PRJNA513374) | rock metagenome | isolation source: Antarctica rocks | place: Antarctica: Victoria Land, University Valley
TCCGTAGCCCCAACCTGCGGACAGCGCTGGCTGGTGTTGACTCTTCTTAGCTCTGCAAATACTTGGAGCAACAGTATTCACAGGTTCCCAGCCGGCACCACGTGGAGGTGAGAGTCGTCGCCGGCCTTGGAGGGTATACCTTAGGTAGGGTGCGGTATAGTGATTCTTACGTAAGCATCCTTGCCCTACAGGTAGCTTGTATCTGAAATACCAGTAGAAGCGCAGTTGCTCACAGATCTGATTTCCATCAACGAAGGGTGCGTTGAGTACAACTGGTTTGCAGAAGTTTATCAGAGTCCGCTCAACTATCTTAATCAATTTAACCTCCCTCATCTCTGGTTCGGAATGCTAAATAACACGTGCTCAGACGCATCCCTCTCATTTCTATATACTGACTAAAGCTATCTGGTCAGTAGAATGGGTCATGCATGGAACTGAATGATGACATTTGACACGAAATACAGCTGCAACGGGCAGTCGAGTACTGAGGATCTAACTCCTAGAGCACCTGCGAGTTGAATATCTCTAAATGGCCTCTCCAGATTCACAAGCGCCTTAAGCCCCAGGCTCCCGAGGCTGATCCCTGTTGATTCGTCAATCGATTCTGCTCTTCTGTTACACCTTACTAAACCACAGAGCACGCCGACCGAGCAATCCAGCCATCTAGTAATGCAACGCCTTAGCTGCTTTTCTCAGCAGGCGTAGCTATAGGCTCTGCCACCGTCGAAGGTGGATCGAGAACGCCAGACTGTCCCAATTGAATGATGGCCCTCAGAACCTGCTCGTCCTCCTTCTCCTTTTCCTGCTCGATGAGCTGTGGAGTACGCCGATTAGCTTATGCGTCCATAGTCGGAAGCAGAAATCCTTACCCGCTCGTATAAGCTCTTCCTCTTCGGTTTTGATCCGTCTTTACCTCTCATAGCCGCCTTCTTACCATCAGCCGGTCCACCTCGAGAACTACCTCGCTCGGGTAGTTCGTGAAGGAACTTGCATCTGTTTCCCCGTTTGCAGTAGCCAGTCTTCAGGAACTGTGTACATCTTGATTTGGGCTTCTCACGCTTCGGCGGCGGAACTCGCTCCGGCCCGGCTCGTTTGGATGGCGCTTCGTCTGGCCCGCCTTCGTCGGATGAGGACCCACTCGAAGAAGTATCGTCGTCGTCGCTAGAAGGTTCAGGCGATGATGAAGAAATAGACATCGTATCGTCCGATTCACTATCGGATTCGACCATGTCTTCCAGCGGTGAAAGCTCCTCTTTTAGTGATGTGTTGCACGCAATCCTGGAAGTTTCCATAGGCGCAGGGACACTGTTTGGCGCAGCCACGAAGGGGTGAGATTCCATCCTTTGCGGGTCGTAGATGTTTGTCGAAGCCGCGGTGATCATTTCCTCCAAAGACATGACGTGTCCGTCGCCATCAATGAGGGACTGCTCGGTGAATGCGGTTGTCTCCGTATCGGGCTCTCCATCTCCCTTCCCGTTAAGCAGGTCGTGCTTTACACTGACTGCTGGTTCCTCTGAGTTGTGACTAAGGCACTCTGCACCTCCGTCACTGGCTCCTCGCTTCCGCTTAGTGCCAGCGACTATCGATTGGGGAAAGCTGGCGCCTTTCGTTGCAGCTTCAGTCTCGACTCTCGCCTTCTCGGCTTTTGCTTCAGCCTTGGCTATCTTCTTTTCTTCTTTGTCCAGCCGTTTCCTCAATTTCTCCGCCTTTAGCTTGGCTTTCAGAGCGACGTCTTTAGGATCTAACTTTGGTCGTTCCCTTTTGTCTTCCTCAGGTTTATCTTGCCGTCTCCGCCCTCGCAACTCATTTTTCCTCTTGTCCTGGGTTTGCTTGAACGCTTCCTTTGCTGCCTTCTGCGCCTCTTGAAGAACACGTTTGTGTTCCGCTGCTTCCTTGACACGCGCTCTAGTTGGAAACCGCTTTTTGCGTTCCTCAATCCAGGCGGCAATGTCGGCAGGGCTTTGCAGTGTAGCGGTCTGACCTCTATACGTGAACTGCAGGCTAGGGGTTGCTGATGTTAGCACCCAGTCTTAGCCGAAGCTGAAGTAACTTACCACTTCTCTTCTCGTCCGCCAGCTCCCGCCGCAGCGGCAAGATTGGCTTCCTCATCAGCGTCCTCCTCCTCTTCGCTCGATTCATGTACATCGGCCTTGGGAGTTAGACCGAGCAGATTGTGTTTACGCTTTTTCTTCCTTGAAGTCTTCCCATGATCATTAGGTGCCGGTGGTTTTAGGGGCAGTGGAATCCCAAAGCTAGGCACCGCGGGAGCAGCTTGAGGACGGGTTGAGGAGTTTGCCGGTCTATGCAAAGGTATAGCTGTGCCACGCTTGGGAGTCTGTAACCTATTGTTATTGACGTGGTTAGAGGAGGGATTTCTGTTCTGCTTTTGATGATTAGGATTGCGTTGGCCACCAGGTGGACTGTGATCATAATAGCGAGGATTTCGGCCCATTCTTCTCCCGTCCTCAGGCTGTCCATGAATTTGTGCCCCGTATGGCTCGGGTTGAAAACCTTGTGAATGGCCACTCTCAAATCCCATGCGAATTGGAGGGGCCATTATAGGCGGCTGATTTGGTGGAGCTTGAAAAGGTATCTGTGGGGCCCCATACGACAGAGGTCCATATCCATGCGCGTAAGGTTGTGGCGATAGACTAGAGTTATACAACTGATTCATATGTGGTTGTGCTACCTCGTAGGGAACTTGCTGAGAGTAATTTCCTTGCGGAGGGTACGGCGGAAATCCGTTCTGTTGAAGGTGATACTGTGGCTGTTGTTCTCGAGGATACTCGGGGAGAGGATAGGAAGTCGACGCATCCGTATGTACATGTTGTGAATACGTAGTATTCTGGTGGGGACGGTAGCCGCCATCTCTGGGTGGTCCAGCGCCGAAACTTGAGGGATTGCCTTGGCCTCTGAACATGCCTCCTCTTGGTCCACTATAGCCCTCTCCCCGCCCTCTGCCCCTCGAAGGTCTTCCAGCTCGTCCTCCCGATCCATTGCTCTGTAGATAGCTTGACTGGCTGTACGCCGGGTAGCTTGAGGGAGCCGCTTTCGGGGGCGGAGGTGGTGGAGGAGGGAAGTTGAAGTTTGGCGAACTCATTTCGGAAGCTTTCAAGGATTTGTGGTTGGAAAACGCCGGTAACTAAGAGATATGTATCTTAGTTCCATCTGAAGGACTGATAAGTGGGAAAGGCGATTGCAGGGCATAACATCTGCAGGTCCCAGGCACTAGACGCTGCTTCTCGACGTGACGAGAGAAAGTCTCGGGAGGAAATACCCTTTTCCGGTTATCAGAAACCTTCTTCGCTGCTATCCAAAATTTGTTGAAGAATGTTTTTCTGAAGGTGTACATTTGTATTGAGAGCTTGGAGGACACAGACGTTTTGATTTCATTGAATCTCTTGCCCATCTTTTTTAATACTCGTACTTGACACCGTTCCTTACGTATACTATGACGGAACTTGTTTTCCTACATATTCCTCGTCAAGCCCCGAACAGAGAGTCATAAGGGGTCACCGCCGTGATGTTTATTCTAGTAAGCTTCCCTGGTGGAGTCATGAGTTGTTTGCACTAGCAATCATTGATTTCTTGCAGACGACGATCTCCGATCTTGTCCAGATCTCCCCGGAGGATTTTCAGAAACCAAGCGCGGAAGCTATTGTGGACAATATCAACGCCAAATATGCAAACAAAGTGCGACGGCACCGCTAAGCCATTGCTTCCTTACCGACAACTGATTTCAGTCATAGGTAATCCAGAAGATTGGCCTCTGTATTTGTTTGTATGATCTTCTGAAGGCATCGGAGGGTTTGATAGGCCATGGTACCGGCATCGTTAATGTGAACGGCAAGTGACCCTGATTCTGTCGACTGTACCGTTCTAAAGCTGATCGGGCGTCGAGGTAGTCGAGTTCCGGCTTGTGGTCTTCCGCCCATTCAAAGGCGAGATTATTGTTGGTAAAATCAGCAGCGCCTCTGAGCAGGGCATGAAGAGTAGGTTCGGGGCTTGTCCGAACCAGGAGTACTTCTACGGCTTATGGCACTATCTTCAGTTCATCTTGAGTTCTTTCATGATATCTTCGTCCCACGAAACCTGTTGTTCGACAATTGCAGCTTGTAAGTCATAGCCCATGATCAAGAAAGTATCTATCGAATAGCTGTGTTAGGCTTGACTGACGATGCTTGTTTGATAGCAATGTGCAAGAGCAATGCTGGGTTTGGAGGACTGAAAGCGATGAGCTTTTCTTCGACAAATATCAGACGGCGCGCTTTCGCGTGGAGGAAGAGCATTGGAACGATCAGTCTCCAACAGCGCCTGCAGATCGGGACTCTGCCTCCGCCGTCGAGCGTAAAAGCCCTTACAGCATCACGGTAAGCTAAATGTATTCCTTTTGCATGGTTGTAAGAGCTACTAAAGCAATTAGGCGTCAATGTCACACAGTGGACTTGGTCTTATTGAGTGGTGGTAAGGGCTATGAGCATTTACGTTGTAATTCTATAGTGAACTTCTTGAACAACGATCAACTCACAAAGGGTTTTGCATACTCCCCAATAACCTCTGTTATGATTGCTACCTTCGTACTTCATAGACGGTGATCATGAACCGGAAATGCCTGAATAAGGTAATAAGCCATGGCGTGGCTGGCGTGGCGTGCTGGTTTGTAAGCGGTCTTCTTGAAGATATTAGCGATCAAGTTGCAAGGGAGGACGATGGCGTCATTTACTACTGTCTACAAGTCCCCCCAACCCTTTTCCCTAGGATTGATAATCGGAACTATCGTCTTCTAGTATATACGTGCTGAATTCCTCTCATCTTCCCTTGTCTACTCACTTTATTGAGGGAGATTGTGGGCTTTGTTGGTCAACAACGAGGACGTCTCGGCACGTATTCACATTACCGAACCGCCCCAGAAATTTTCCTAGTCCGAGTTTGTGTCGTGCTTCAACTCAGCGGAATCACTATGACTCAATTAGATCATCCCATCGAGACCCCACCTCGAGCCCCATCGCCAATGCACAAGTTCGGAACCCTTGCAGTTCACGCCGGCAGTCCTCATGACCCGGTTACGGGAGCAGTCATAGAACCGGTGAGCCAGTTATGGCAAGGCTCCGGCAATTACATATCTAACGATGATGATAGATCTCGCTATCCACTACATACGCACAAACAGCGGTAGGGAAGCCAGTGGGCGACTACGAGTACATCCGAAGCTCGAATCCAAATAGGTGAGCTCACCTTAGCTATTCACACCAACTGGCAATGATCTCTGACCGCCGGCGCAGGGACAATTTCGAAAAGGCTGTTGCCGCTCTCGAGAATGCACGATATGCCTTAGCGTTCTCATCCGGATCGGCAGCTACTGCAACAATTTTACAATCCCTTGCCCAAGGCTCCCATGTGGTCTCCGTCTCGGACGTCTACGGCGGTACACACCGATATTTCACCAAAGTTGCAGCTGCGCATGGCGTTCAGGTTACATTTTCGCCGAGCCTCGAAGTCGACATTGCCGAGCTGATACGGCCAGACGAAACAAAATTGATCTGGATCGAAAGCCCTAGCAACCCTACGCTTAGCTTGGTCGACATCAGGAATGTTGCTAGCGTGGCCCATACACACGGAGTAATGGTCGTTGTAGACAATACCTTCTTGAGTCCCTATATTCAGAATCCCTTGGACCATGGCGCAGACATTGTCGTTCACTCAGTGACGAAATATATCAATGGGCACTCTGTGGGTCTTAACTCTCGGATGAAACAGCACCGGTGCTAATTCCCAGAACAGGACGTTCTGATGGGTGCTGCCGCTTTCAACTCCGAAACCCTCAAAGACCGGTTGACCTTTTTGCAAAATGCCATTGGTGCTGTTCCTTCCGCATTCGACTGCTGGCTCGCTCATCGGGGCTTGAAAACTCTACATTTACGTGCCCGAGAAGTAACATTGAATGCTACTGCCGTCGCTCAAGCTCTTGAAGCGTCACCGAACGTCATCGCGGTCAACTACCCTGGCCTGAAGTCACATCCACATCGATACATTGCGGTTAAGCAGCACCGAAATGGAATGGGCGGTGGGATGCTCAGCTTCCGCATCAAGGGTGGCAAGGAGGCTGCAGAGCGCTTCTGCCAAAGCACGCAGATCTTCACACTCGCGGAGAGCCTGGGAGGGGTCGAGAGTTTGGTGGAGGTGCCGAGTAGTATGACACATGCGGGAATCCCAAAAGAGCAAAGGGAAGCTGCGGGTGTGTTCGACGATCTGGTGCGGGTAAGCTGTGGCATCGAAGATGCCTATGACCTCAGGGCGGATGTGCTGCAGGCGTTAGAGAAGGCTGTGGTGAGGCCAAAGATCAATATGTCCAATAATGGGCATACATGATTCACAGCCATTATTCGGTCACGAACAGTCATGTGGCGTTTGGGAGAGGCAATAGATTTCTGTACATATGGCTGTGCTTAGACACTGGCGGTTTGTTCATACATTTTCATCGAAATCCGATGGTAGTAAAGCTCCATTGCATGATAATCTCCAAGCGCAAAAAAGTACAATTGCATCTTGGAGTTGCTGCTAGGTAAACTTTGAAGTGCCCAGCTTGTGGCGAGTTGTTCCCCTAAAGGGGCCGATAGATAATCCGAGCCATCTTACATCTCTTTCGCGAGACACACTCCTTGGCCGGTTATCAGCACGTCACAATGTCACAGACTTTCAATTTTAGCTTTTCAGGAGATGATATTGACAATGATTTCAATGGCACAGAGTTCAATGTACCGAACGGTGAACCTCCAGAAACGACTCCTTCGACAGCTCGGCTTATTGAACCTCAACTTCATACTTTGGAGAAAATGGCAAGTAGATTCAAATCTCCTTGTTCATCAAAGGTGTGCTGTCTGTTCAATGTCACATGCTCTTGCGTTTCGAATTTCAAGTCTCTGTCTGTGCGTATTATCATTCCAAAAATAAGGGGGAAAATCAAGAAAGACTAGAAGCAGCTTTGGGTTTTTCTAAGCCAACGCTGGCACTGTCTCCAAGGCATCCTGGAGATTGGCCTTAAAGGTTGGAATTTCCGTATCCCTGAGAGCAGGAATGGAATATTCGCCACGGAACTCCGAGATCGCTCAATTTGAGAAGCTCTACTTTGGCTGCCGGATCCCAGGACTTTCGACCGCAAGAGTGTGGCAGACAGGCCAGGTGATACGCGGAAAACTTACGCTGAGGTATCCCACTTTTACTAGGGATACATCTGGTACAGTCAAGATAATCCTTGGCGGAGAAGGCAGTTTGAAGGATGCGTGCTTGCGCACTATGGTCCGGATCTCTTCTCGGTTTGGTACAAAATGATCACTCGATCAGACTAGTACGCCGAACCTCAAGGACCATACTTCTGCGAGCAGGCCAAGGGCATACAAGGTCGACAGGCTGCGCGTGTTGCAGGTTTATGCCTTCTTGGTCATGGTGTTATCCATTGGATAATGGGATCTGAAAAGAGTTGACAGTGAGCTACTGGTGGTGACCTGAGCTCACTAATCCATTTCAGGCATCGTGTGTCGTGGGCTTCCTGTTGCATTGAATTGTCTATCTTGCCATCCCCGCAGTGGATTCACTGCAAGCAGCTGGCTGTCATCCTCGTCTATAAGTACTCCTATCCCCACCCCAGATTTCTTCTTTCCTACATCTCTCTAGGAGCACACTAAACAGTACCAACACTCCGACGCTTTTAGTCTTTCTCCCATACTTTACCACTGTCCTTTGACGACCATCGAAGTCACCCATTATCTGCATCATCATGTATCTACTCCTCTCAGCACAAGTCTTATCGATCATACCTGATACTCTCACCTTCGATCAACTCCATTACGTCAACTCATCGCGCAACAGCCCAATGATATTCATCTTTTTCATCCTTGCTACCGTTGGACCAGCGGTCATACTCATTATCAAGCAGGCCCTCGGTCATTCTCAGTGTTGGATTCCTTTAAGTGTGCGCAGAGACGTTCTATAGCTCTATCACATACATATTCATTATACTCAACTTGCTTCACTCTAATTTGTTAATCAATTGCCCTCCTCTGGAAGATGTGAGCTGTCCTCGGTCTCATGCCGAATACGCAGTCACAGCAAACGTCTAATGCCACCATCTACAATACTTATGGAAAGAATCGAGACCTGGATCGTGCATCAAGTGTGACATTAACCAGATGTGCTAGAATTTTGGGTCAGTGCGCACTTACGATGGAAAAATCTGCTGTGCTTGATGGCCACGCGTGCCCGTCCACACCGCATTCTGGCGTGATCGTTGCGCGGCGTCAAGGATCACCGTCGCTTGCGGGGCCTAAGTGTACATTACCTCTCCCTATTCATAAAGAAGCAATACTATCAAAAGAGTTATACGCAGCGCATCAAAGCAACAGTGTCTGAACCATCTCTGCAACACCAGGGCGAAATATTCTTACGACTAAAGCGCCAGCCAACTTCAGCAACGAAGAATACACACGGCATAGTGTTTGCTAGTCATGAAGCCAGTGGCGGGGCCTTTCAATGAAGAGGCTTACGCACGTAATCACTGAGGCTACACCAGACTCGCGTACGCTGAGCTGTGGTCTGCGAAGACCCTATAACCCTCCACTATCTCACTTATACTATAAGCCTACACTCATCTCGTCACTTCGCGTGATCGGCTCATCGCAACTCTCTGATTGCATACATGCAGGCTGGAAAAGCATGCCTCATCGGGTGTGAAGCGCATATCCTTTCAGCATCCTTTACCTGTCTATGTTAATGGACCAATGCGGCTTCAACGCAACAAAGCTAGCACAGCACCGTCTGATTGATGAAAGCTTGCCCAACCACTCATTTCTGCCTATACGACAGCCAACCCGAGTTCACGAGTCACTCTTGATCCTAGCCAGGCCAAAAACAACAGGGTCAAGCGAATGTCAACAACCCTCTATCCTCGAGGTGCTTGACGCCAATAAACCAGGCAAGGGTTATTTCAGCTCGCTCAGCTTGTAACTGAAGCATCAGCTTCTCTCTTAGATTCTCACGACACCATCTCTGCTATTGGGACCCTTACACAAAGTACAACTCTCCGGTTCTATTTAGAAACCTTACATTTACACTTTCTCTAGATCGATGGTAACAATCATACGAGACTATGCCCGCAGCATCTTGTCCCTACTAATGGGTGATAAGCTTCGATCATGTCAGCGGGTCCCACCAGGCTCCGAGTTCATCATAGAGGACTGGACTTAAATCCGCACTGGCGGACCAAACCACGGCAGGACACGCGGCGTTGAATAACGATCTCTATCGCAGTATTTGCTACGTTTCTGTTGTGTCTCATTATTGCGCTTCTTTCGTCTTGCTTGTGTGTATTATCTCACATTTGCAGAGCCTGCAAGAGTAACCATAACGAATAGTATTAGGATCGATTGGCTAATCATGATACTCCATTAGATGTCAACGCTGCCCTCTAAGATCTCGTACAGCACAGTTCACATTAGCCAAGGTACCGGTAACGAGATCAGCATACCTCGCCGCGAGCTCTTCGACATCCGGGCTCAGCTAATGGCAGAGGACTCGCAAGACGACCAGCAACTGCTCATCGGGATCGACCAGGATGACATCAAGGCCAACGTCTACGAAGGTGGCCTTAAGACCTGGGAATGTTCGGTGGACTTGGCAAAGTATGTCGCCGCGATCCCTGCAGGAGGAAACGGGGAGGGAGACCAAAAAAGACAATACATCGAAGTACGTGTGGCTCAATGACTGAGCACATGTTTGCAGCTTAGCTAAGTCGATACAGCTCGGCTGTGGCACAGCACTCCCCGCCATAGCCCTCTTCCAAGCCTGCCTTACTTCACAGTCACGTCATCCCACCCGCATTACCTTAGCTGACTATAACTACGACGTTCTCCGTCTCGCTACTCTTCCGAATTTTCTACTCTCCTGGGCAAAGACCATCAAAGGAAGGTCCAGCTTCCCCTTTGAGGATGATTTGGAGATCACGCCGACAGTGCTCGGTGATTTTCTAGGCGACATGCAACAACGCCAAATACACATTGACTTCATATCCGGCGCCTGGAGTGAGCACTTCCTCCACCTTCTAAACTACCGCCCTCAAGACAGCTACACCCTCATCCTCGCTAGCGAAACTATCTACTCCCCGACTACCTTACGTCCATTCACCACCTTGCTCATGCACCTCCTCATGTACATTGGTTCAGGAAGGAGCAACAGCAGAGCCTTGATAGCAGCAAAGAAGATGTACTTCGGCGTTGGAGGTGGTGTGGATGAGTTCTTGCAACTAGTTGCTTCTATGGGTGGCGAAGCAAGGGAAGTATTTGCTGCTGGTAAAGAGGGGCAGGGCGTCGCGCGGGTTGTGCTCGAGGTTTTGAGGAGTCAGGATTCATGATCCCCACAAGATTAAGATGGCCAAAGCTAGTACGGTGTATGGCTGGGTGTGATATGAGAAAGGCCGTCTTCGAGCAGTGAGAATTCCAATCAGCCCTTGTACCAGAAGACATAATGACTAAAGAAAACCATCTCCGGGTCATGTGTACGGAGAAGAAATTAGCCTATCATTTGGGCTCCCCTCAAAGCCCGTTATTGTTGTTCATAGAAGGTTACCATTGTGAATCTGGGCTGGGACAAGCACTGTATACTACTTGAAAGCCCAACACTGAGACCGCAGAGGCAGGAGGAGAAGCGGAGAACGGTGCACATGTCTACTCTCTCTTCCTCATGGAATGAAGACTAGTCGTGCCCTAGGCTTATGCCTTCGTACTTGAGCTGGGGTTATTATGTTTTCTTGGCAGCCTCAGGTGGGAGGGCCATGGATGCCCACCCTACCTTCGCTCTCGTCAGTTCGGGCTTGTGTTATGTGGTGCTTTCCCGCTTGGACAAGGATACGCCGTCATTCCCTGGAGATCACTCCACGCATCTCGAGGTCAGCGTCCGTTAGAACCGCTCGGGAGCTGCGATGCTTTCGCTGTCGCGACTGCTTGCAGCTGGTGGACTTTCTTCACCTTTCCCCACTCAAGCTGGGGTTACAATCTCGCAACGTACAAGATCAGCGACCGAAATGGTAACATACTGGTCACAACAATGTTGCCCGTGGTAATGGTGGCCATTGGAAATCTGTGCAATTGCCTGCCCCCGATCCATATCCTTGGGCTGGGGTTACAACGCCCCCACATACAAGATCGGCGCTCATGGTCAGAGAAGTACTCACATCAGAGAAAACTCAAGAAGTGCACTTTGACAATGCTTCATGAGATGGGAAAGGCACACAAACACATCATTGATGAGAAGGAGATGAACCTACTTGTCAGAAAAAATTCCTTAAGACTTTGACGACTGTTCTGAAAACACTATGACTGAAGTGCAGTGCAACTCAGTCCACATTCTTCAACCATGCTCTAACTGATGTACCACCCAACACACATCAGAACATCAACTTTCCGGTACTGAGTAGATCTTTGATATGTTGATTGCATCAGTAGCAACTATCTCAGATCAAATGAAGAAAGAGCTTGAAGAGAAGCAATGAACCTGGGTTCATAACAACCACCTAGACAATATGTCGACACTAAACTTAAACAACTAGTTGCAGAGAGTGCGGAGGCTACGAGTTCTTAGCACATTCTCGATGTTAGAAGAATTAAAAGATACAAAAGACCTGATGTTATCCGGCCAATGTGACAACATTCCGGGCACAAGAACGTTGCCCGCAGCAATGGTGGCCTTTGAAAATCTGCGCATTGCCTGCGCCCGAAGCATGTCCTCAGGCTGAAAGTATAACATCTCAACATACAAGGTCGAGACCAAAGCGCCAAGGTCTTCGGTCACAACAGCATTGCAAATGTGTATTTTCGGCAAAAACAAGGTGCCACCTCGAGTGAGGGCCGTCAAACGCCATTCGCTGTGGTAAAGGATATAACCACTGTATGGTGTGAAAAAAGAGACGTTTGATTTCGGAGACACAAGCCCACCATCCTGGTCGCTCGTATGATGACTTCCATCCGCCACCTTCATACCACAGCTCCCATTGCTGCTGCAAGATTCTTAATCACAGTGTTTCAAATTGAAGACACTCCTGTGTCAAATGAAATTCTGGAACTGTCACAACTAGCGTCACGTGGATAAATCGGGAAAATACGACGATCGGCTCAAGGCCAAAGCTTCCAGATCCTTTGGTAAAGAACTCGACATAGACGCAGAGCGTTTCAAACAGAGTGGCGTCAGCTTGGGAAAAAGTGGGACTGACTACCAAGATGTGTGCGTTATTTGAAGTGCCTCTTCCCTCACTAAACATGAGATAACCGGGAGATGGGGGAACATGGAAGATTCCTGATAAAACCTCCGGGCCGGGGTCGACACTCCCAAAGCCTGCAGCGACATGACGGATGACATGAACGTCTCTGGAACCCTCTTGATCAAGTATGGCGCTGTCAGTGGTTCTCAAGGGGGTGCGTTCATCGCCTCGAACAAATGCAATCCAAGAGATCAAGATGAAGAGATCAAGCAGTTTCAGACATTGCTCAAATCAAGGCTTGTTACCTATTGCCTGTCTTAAGGCTGCGGAGGTTGTGTTGTGTTTTGGTACCATAGTGTGATCAAACTATTCCTATTTGCAATCTCATCATCGTGTGGTCCAACTCATTCAACATCCAACTCATTCAGCGTCCAACTCATCCAACAATGGCATTGAAGATTGAAACGATTGAAAATAGGCTGAATGCTAAGAGCTACTCCTGCAGATAAGAAAGCAGGAGCTCCATGCGTATGATCATTGCCAAAAAGTTCGGCAGTGAAAAATCACCATATACGGCTCAGTATGATACTGGAAGCGGACGATCGGCCAATGAGGGTCAAAGTTCCTCCTCAGCACTCCTTTGCCGACTTTGGCGACTATGCTACCACAATTGATTACACCACCATCGGAGAGCATGAGCTGAATGTTATCAAAGTCAAAGAGATTGAAGAGAAGATCTTTTCACTGCAAATTATGCCTATTCCTGGATGTCTAGACCAATGTTATTTCGCATTCCTCGAACTTTCTCTAGACTTCAAATGAAAGCTGAAGGTGGACAACAGTCTAGCAGTGTGCCTGAAATTGAAGACAGACATTTGTGAGGATGACTGGTCGGCCAGTGTTGTAACATCTCTACCCTTTGCCAAACTAAATGATGTTACCATGCTGCTACGAAGACGTTACCTCAAAGAAGAAGAACGATATGACGACATCGTTCTTCCAGTCACTCTATAATGTCAACAGGCTTCTCAGTTCTCAGCGATGGAGGGACTGCGACTTTCAGTCTCCTTTTTGGACATTTATTCTTACTCTGCCGTCGGAGTTGGTGGTGCCGTTCTGCTGCGAACATTATCTAAGATCGGAGCTCATCCGAAGGGCTCTCTGCCCTAAGCCGTACACTACGCGGTCCAGATGCAGAAACTCAGCGACCAGATGGCGAAAGTGACCGGAGACTTGGTGAAAACCTTGGGCGCTGTTGCCACCGGGTCACTCGATGGAGGAGGACTGGCTGTATGGGGATTGGCTCTGTAAGGAGCTGGGAACAAATTGAATAAGCTAGGAGAGATTTTTTGCTGTCCCTGGAAATCCAACATGGTATAACAATATTCCGGATTCCTTGCCGGACACTCCTCGAGGAAGTCCATCACAATTTTTTTCAGCAGTTCCTGTGCGTCGTATTAATACTCAACATGACGAAACGCACCGTTAAAGCAACCCCTAAGCCAATCAAACACGCGCTATGGACCGGTGAACCTCCAGGCAAAGTGGTTGACAACCACGGCCAAAGCAATATCCCGCAAACTATTTGGGCAGAATGGAAGTTGTACTGCGGTATACCGGACTACCCGAACGAGCCCTCACCGCATAGAGTAAGGCTAGACGACGCAAACGTATACTCAGCCGGTCTTGACAGCTTCCCAACCTCGCCATTTTGGTCAAACTCAGAGTGTAGGACGCTAAACCTCATACCCTATTTTGGGTCTGTTTGGAGAAATAAGCCGGAAATGAAAGGGATTACAAGATCGAACTAGTTTCAGAGGCACTTCCAGGTCCTGCTGCTAGAAAACTTTCCAGCTGAATAACAGATGCCGTGGCAAACAGTACTGCCCACATCACTCAATCTACAGATTCCCGTGCGCTCAAAGTACTTCGGTTACAAGATATTCCTGTTCTGTGAGTGGATTGCGTTACGTGTGTTGCGATGGACTTGGGTGGCTTCCTTGCATGCTATGATCCAGTGCTTGTTATGGCTGGAAGTGACCGCAAGGGTCGCAGTCACTCTCCTAGAGTTTCGATGGAGAGGGAATATATGAGTCTGACTCATGTCAGCACCGGCTGTTTGGACATTCTGCTAGTGACGAGTTTCTTAGAATACTAAATCTATCCTTTGAGTGCGTCGCACAACGCTTATCAAACCATGGTATCCCGTATGATTGATATCCACACTCTCATGCCAATAGCATTGATACAAAAGAGTACTACCGACTGGTGAAGCTGTCCAAATCCTCCCCTACCAAGCCCTCTCCTTCCACGGCAGTTCGTCCTCACGGATATCGACGCAGGTAAGGGGTGCGCTCAGGATTCCACTACCTCTAGCAAGGATAGCATGCCTCATGGTCGACGAACATGACACCAGACACTGTACGAACGGCAGCGCTTGAGAGAAGCAGTCCAAGACTGCACCACAGAAAGCCTGCAGCGACACGTTCTCAGGGCGCCCTGCTTTTTCAAGGAATGTCTGGAACTTCTTGATGCTCGGGACTTTGCGTCGAGAGATGCGTCGATAGACCTTTGCGTAACCGGGGCGCAGGCTCGAACCCTGCTTCCGTAGCTTATGGGTGAACCAGTCGCGGAAGTAAGCTCGAGCCAAGACATGGACCAGGGTATCCTCACCCTTGGGGTAGCCGACGAGGAGGAGGAGTTGCTGGTCGACTTTCGCCATTTTCTGCAGGAGATCGCTCCGCTTCATCTCGATCAACCACGAAACATCGACGGTCTCGCTGATTTCGTTGGGGGACCGCAAGTCGCTAACCGCGTGGATCATCGTCTCCCTGAACATCCAGGCCGACCTGAGTTTCGTCGAAAAGTCTAGCATCCCGGGGATATTCCTGTAACACTCGATAAGGACGTCGATGTTGGTTTTGAAATTCGACAGGTGGTTCTCCATATGTGTTACGGCGAGGCTCGAGCAGCCGTACATGTCCGCGAGAGTCATGATCGATTCCAGCGGGCCCTTGACGTTGGTGAAGTTCACCCTTGTCAGCGCCAATGGCTTGTGATAGATGAGGCCGAACAGATGAATGTGTGCGTCGATGCAGTTGCGACGTGCTTTCGCCAAGGTGGTCGCCGCGTCGTCGTCATACTCGACCAGGCTGGGAGGCCCAACCGCGTCTGAGTCTTCCAAAGGCGAAATGTGGGCCGAGTCCGTATGATCCTACAGTTGCTCCATGGTCAGCATGTCCCAAGAGCCTAGTCGAGTATCCGCCTGTACCTTTCTAACGCAGATACCCTCAGCCTGGCCATCCTTGAACCTAAGCTCATATCTCCACAATATAGGATCACTAGACGACGCTGCGTCTGGATCACCTGCCCAGCGTTTGCTTAAGCTGGCCTTGAAGAAAGGCGAATGTAAACCCAATACTAAGCTGTGTACTTGATATGTATGTTTAACATTAGTTGAGAGCCGGATCTCAACATCCCCGTCGTCGAAGCTAGGGAAGGGTTTAGATTTGGGAGGGTCCTGCATTGTTGATCCGTTAGCAAAGACCTCAGCTATAAGAGAAGATAGCTTCAGTAGCATACGTCAGCCAGAGCAGCGATCAACTGATCAAAGCGAGACTCCTCGAAGCATGGATAAGTCATTTTTGGAGTGGAAATGGGATAATGAGCTGAGCTTGGCTTTCTGATTATGCCCGGTGGCATTTTATATTGAGCTCTTGTGTTTATGAGTTGTGTTAAGATAACTGGTGTGTGCATTAACTGCTTGAAGGTCACGGAAGGTGGTGTTAGCCGGTTCGCTCTTGCAAAGGTCCTCTGTGGTCGACTATGAGCCCTCACATGATTCTCAGTCATTGCGAACTAACACTAAAGTCGATCAGGCAGGAGTAGATATTAATCCGGAAGCGCCACAAAAGGTGCACTCCGTGTACCCACCTGCTGAAAGACCAGGACAGCTCGGAGCGGTTTCGTAGACAGCTTTTCGTGAATATTTGGTCAGCAAGCCATATTGTATAATGAAAGATCTTGGGAAGTTAACGATTCGATCATCGGAAAGAAATTGGATTCATGTGCTTGATACCTGCAACATTAGTTCGGTCAACCTAGGGAGAAGAGTTAAGAGGACGGCAGGCTCGTGTTCCAGAAGTAGCATCGAAGTCGACTGATTAGAAGGGCAGAGCACGTCACATCGAGCGCAACAAGGATACGCTTGCAATTCAATTGCGTTGTTCGTAGGAGGTACAATTGCTATTCCACTATATCATGCAACAGAGCTACCTTCAAACAAACACCCCGACTCTGAGCTCTATTTCAATGGAATAAACCGAGATGAATGCGTGGCACCGATACCTGGTCTTCCGTGCTTGACTGGCTTGCTGCGCGCGGTATCAGCACAGTTTCAATCCATACCACTCTCATCCGAGTAAACTTACTAAGATATCGAGAATTCTCCAAGGTAATGTCCCACCATTTCCGGCTTGATCTCCACCTGGTTGAACTCCTTGCCCGAGTAGATGCCAATAACACTTCCAATCATCTCCGGAACCACAATCATGTCTCTGAGATGAGTCTTGACGAGGTCAGGCTTTTCGTTCGGCTTCGCCTCCTGCTTGGCTTTGCGCAGTTTCTTGATGAGACCCATCGGCTTCCGTTTGAGGCCACGGTTGAACCGACGGCGAGCACGGGCATGGACGAGATCCCGGAGTTCTTCGGATGTAAGGTCGAGCAGTCTATCATATGCCATCGATTATAAACCTATCGCTCCGAGGCTTATCGGGAGGACAAGAACGTACTGGTCGAGGTCAACGCCACGGTAAGAGAACTTCCGGAATGCTCTCTTCTTCTTCAACTCTGTTTGCGATCGCTGCATTAGCCTCCGGATGTCTTATGGTGCATCGTGTATCCCAGAAACGCCATTGTCCACCTCCTTAGCTGTCCTACAATTACAGAAGTTCCACGACGGCACGATCGATAAAGACGGGATATGCATACCAGCAGCCTCCTCGGCGTTCTAGGACAGAATTAGTCAGATCGGATATGTAACAACGCAGCCCAGAGCAAGGTGTTGCCGTCTACTCACATAGTTTTCGTCCGCCATGATCACGGTTTGCTGTGGAGACTCGTTTCTGATGAATGTCGAGACGTAGAGAAGTGTCGTCGCTGGGCTTGTGGATCGTTCGACGTTCTCTTAGCGCTTTACGGTCATCGCTTCTCTAAGCGAGCCGTGGGTTGCGCTAAGGGCGCCCAACCCTATAAACTCTTATCGATACGGACTTGACACATACTGCCAACTTTTATACAGCTTTCTACCTGGCAATGTCTCAGAACGACCATGAGAACATCATTGCGGAGCCAAGCACATTCTATATAGAGCGGGAGAACAGGGACTTGGGATCTTCAATACAGCCGAGAGCTGACTACGCGACTACTTCCCTTGACTGATCAATGCCGTAAATATCGCCTTCAGTCCTAACAAACATCTCCACCGGCCCGGCCACTCAGATGCAACTGTCTTGGTTCTTAAAGCAGGGAAGAAGACTTCATTCTCTGTAAAGATCCAATGCTCTAGCTGCTTAGTCGAACAGACCGAAGCCCATATCCTCGTCCGACTCCTCCTTCTCTTCTTCCTTCTTCTCCTCGGCTTTGGCCTCCTCCGCAGGAGCAGCACCACCGGCACCACCAGCCGGAGCCGCAGCGCCTCCACCAGAGCCACCTGACGGAACCGATGCAAGCTTCGTGGTACCCTCAGCAATCAACTAGCACCGCTCTGTCAGCTTTCATTCTTCTCCAGCAATAGGCGTGCGATCCGCGATCCATATTCGTACCTCTGCCAAATCCTTGCCCTCGAGCTCAGAGATCAGCTTGTCCAACCGCTCATCGTCCGCCTCGATGCCAACGGATTCGAGAACGCCTTTAACGTCGGCAGCGGATGGGGAGGTGTTGCCACCAAGACCCAGGAGAAGGTATGCTGCGAGATGCTTCATTTTGAAGGTAGCTGCAACACAATGTTAGCGGCCATTGCTCGCAGTCGTCCGTGTCTCAGAGGTCAAAGTTGTGCAGTAATGCCTGGAGTGCTTACTTTGGTCTTTTGGTTTGTGGCGAACAAGAGATTCAATCGATTTAACCGCGAGTTGGGCGGAGACTGAAACGTCAAGCTCTCAAATGTTGGATAGTTTGCTGTTTCTGAGATTCTGTGATTTATTCGCCAACAAGTTGAGTTGTGTGTGGGATTGTCGTAGCCTAACCCAATTCGGCTCGCTTCATTCAGCGGCTTCCCGTTACGGTTAAGCCTAGTTCTGTCTCATGCTATCGACACAGACAACCATTAACACGCCGTCATAACTCGCCCTTTACCACTCTCTATTCACTGGCAGCCGCCACACTACAAACATAGTGACAATGCGTTCCTCTACCCTCTCACACTCTTGTTGAACATGCCAATGGTATGCTCAAATCATGACTTCTCATCTATCAACAAACCATTGCCGGTGACAGCAGAACTGCCCGAACGTCCTACCCAACGCACAATATACGCACAATGAGTGTATGTCGTGTCTTCTGCCTTGGAAATGGCTTTGAAAGCTGATCAGGGTCCAAAGTTCCTAAACTCAGTACTCTCTTCTATCGGCGGAGGCGGCGAGTATGTACCACCCTCTACGCCTCGCACGCCAGCGCCACCCCTTCCAAAACCCGCAAGGCAGCCAATACCCAGCACGTACAACCGCAACGGCGTCTCTACAACAGAAGTTGGAGCTGGTCAGGGACAGAAACGGAAAGCACAAGAGCAGTTACCGGGTCCGTACAACAAGCTGCCAAGGCGAGACGCACTGTTACCGCCGACAACACCTAAAAAGACGCCCACAACCAACCTCCCTCCGAAAGTCTCATCTACCAAAACCCCAGCCGCATCGAGCGCCGGTAAATACGGCGGGACCGCCAAAGCCCCCAACGCAACCCCCATACCCGCCACCGCATCCAACAAGGCCGCGCCGAAGAAAGGCTCGTACGCCGAAATCCTCGCTCGCGCCAAAGCCGCCCAAACCGCATCCGCGCACGTCGGCGTTATCAAGCACAAGCCGAAAGAGACTTTGAGCAAGAAAGAGCGACTAGGTCTGCAAGCCGAAGCGTCCGGAAAGTCCAGAGCCAGCGCCAAAATCAGCGCCATCGACGGGCGCATCAAGATGCCGGACAGCAAAGGCAGCAGCCCTGCACCCTCCACCATACCCCGGATGAACCGAGACGTCGCGTCGCTGAAGTCGAGGAAGGCTCCGGTGGAAGCGGGCTACAAGGGCACGGCACGGCCCCTCCCGGAGTCGGGCTACAAAGGCACCATAAACCGCTCCGTTACCACCGCCTCGAGCACCGTCCGCCGCAGAGAGCCCGACGACCGCAACTACGACCGCAGTCGCAGCACCTCCGTCACGCGGCCTTTGACGAAGTCGCGGCGGTATGCCGACTACTCTGATGACGAGGACGAGGACGGGGACGTAGACGAGGAAGAAGAAGGAGGAGCGGACTACGAATCTGATTTATCGGACATGGAGGCCGGCGCGTTCGACGTCGAGGAAGAAGAGCAGATTTCCTCGAAGGTGGCGAGAAGGGAGGATGAGGAGGAGTTGAGGAAGGAGGTGGAGTTGAAGAGGCAGAAGGAGGCCATGAGGAGGAAGTTGACGCAGATGGCGGCAGCTAGGAGGCGTCGCTAGAGAGTTTATTGTTTCTAATCAGTCGTCGGGTGTGCGGGTTCAGAGCTTGCGGTGAGCGTTCAGGTTGATGCATTCTTTAGCGGGTGTTAGGCCGGGTCAGAGGGGTTTTCATTCCTTTTCTGCCTGTTGATGGTTCTCGTCTAAGACCCAGGCTGTGTCATCAGATAGGAAGGGTTGCAACACGACTTATTTACGACAGAGTTCGTACAGTCGTTTTTTGATGTGTACACATGATCGTTCCTCCGGACCCTCATACTCCGGATCCATCTACAACTTCGCCGTCTCCTTCTCCCCGATCAAAGTCTTGAAAGCGATCGGCACCTCCTCCGTCAAATCGCTTGCCTGCAAGCTCCGCCCTTGCTTCTTGAACGCCAGCCGCGAGCACTCCCGCGTGATACTACTGCCGCCAAACGCCGCCAACAACAACAACTCGGGCCCCTTCAGATCATTCTCGTGGTCCCAGATGCGATCCATATACGCCTTCCGATAAGCCAACAGCGTCCCCAGACTCCCCGTCAGCGTATCCCCCTGCCCCCCACTCCTCTTCAAACCCCCCTCCAGATCGCTCACGAGCGTCTCCTCCCCATTACTGATATAGTCCAACGCGCCCTTCTGAATGATCGTCACGCCCCCGAACGCCCGGGCCAGCCTCGCACACACCTGCGTCTGATCGCCATCCTGCACATCGACGCCCTTGCTCTTGGCCAGCCGGCCGAACTCGACCACGTTCGGCGTCAGGATGCACTCCTTGTAGCCCTGCACCAGCTCTGGCCGCGTCTGCGCCAGGTACAGCCCGTCGGCGTCGAGCACGAAGGGCATGTTCTGCTTCTTGGCTTCGGTGATGACGCGCGCGCACGTCTCGTGCATCAGCGCGTCGCGGCCGAGGCCCGGGCCGATGACCATGACGTTGACGCGCGGGAGCATGTCGATGACGTTCTGGAAGATTTGCTCGTGCGTTTCGTTGGGGTGCACCTTGTGCGTTTGCCGCATGTAGGGGTGCACCATGAGGTTGGGCGAGTAGGTTTTGATGACCTGGTTCGTCGCGGAGGAGGGCGTGGGTCAGCGGTTGGGAGTTTGACGGGGATGGGAGGGGGAAGGGTGAGGGACGTACTTGGGCTGCCTCCGGTTCGCAGATTACGTGGCTCTATCGGTTGGCCGGGGGTTAGCGGAGCCGGTGCTGATATTTGCACGGTGTAGGGAAGTCGTTACCATGTCCGCACCTATGCGATGCGTTAGTCAATGAGATATAAGCTGTCTATTGGCAATTGCAGATCCATACCGAGACGTGCAGAAGCCATAGCTGAGAAGTATGGAGCTCCAGTATAACTGCGATGCGGCGTTGTTCAGCTCTTGCCATTCCTACCCGTAAAGCCATCAGGTGTCTCAAACGCACTCTTGACTGCCTCCGATGACTGCCACTCTACCCAATTGGCCTGAAAAACGAGAACCATCAACCTCTGTCGCCTCGACTCGGCGGGTGCGGGGCAATTAGCGACTAATCACCTTTGTGGAATTTCTCCAACATGGGGGGCACCATCTTGTGCACTTTGGCAAGGAGCTCTCGTGTTGTTTTAGACATTTTGAGCTCTTCTGACATTGCGGTCGGGATCAATGGAGTGAGTGGAGAGGAAGCGGAGTATCAAGGCGTTGTGTCAACGCTAGGTACGGACGGTACGTAGTTGGCTTGAAAGAGCCGCACTACTGTCGACCTTACTGTAGGTTTTAATATTCTCCCTGTCTGCATTTCCAGAGCCTCCCCTTCAAAGCATGAAGCCTCCCCTAAAAGAGAGCCTGTCAAAATCTTTGCAAAATCGTCCTGTCCTTCTAGGTAAGGTAGATACAAACGCTCAAGCTATCGAGCACAGCATCCTGACTTGCCTCACCCATACCTGTGAAAACGCCGAGCAAGTTTGCAGGCCAAGAATCTCTTGAATTTGATAACGTGGGCTTCTATTCACCTTGAATATTCTCTTCAATCTTGCCTTCATGTAGCGTTAAAGATGCCAATCAAGCCCTAAGTTACTGTATACATATAAGGTGTTGACGCTGCGAGAATGCAAGAATCCTGCAATCTCAACCCGAGAATCTTCTAGATAATCCTTTCCTGCATGCGGTTGAAGAATTACAGAATTACAGAATAATGCAGCGACTCTTGTTCAACATATGCTTCTTTACCTAAGGTATTCATTGCACTTCCAACTGCATGCCGGAACATGGATACCTGTAGATATAGGTAAGCAAGCGACCAAAGTAATGCTCTGATGCTGATGTTGATGTTGATATTCATATCACAGCTTCGTATTACTACTCTCGTATTCGGTCCAAGTATGTCCCGAGCTCCTACCGTACCGCTGTGGGGCCATCAGGTATCGGGCTTATCCCTTTAAGGAGTAGCCTGACCCTTTCTTCTTGCTTCGCCCCGGCCGCCGCTACATTCTGCCGCTCGGACCATCTCATTTCACTTTCCAATACATCTTACTGAGCGTAACCGTTACTGTACCCACGGCCCACATTCGTTTGAAGAAACCGTTTTCGTTGCGTGCGTCCCCTTTCAACCACTTCTTACTTCTTACTTCTTACACTCGTTACTCAACCCTTTCTCTGCTTCAGAAACTAAATAGCCTCAAAAACTCGACTTCCAGCCTCTTTATCTACCTAATTCCCAGAAGTCGCAATATCAAAATGCATTTCCTCAAGACTCTGTTCGTCAGTGCCGCCATGGCCACCATGGCCATCGCGCAAACCCAGCAGCTTGCTTTCACCTCTACTCCCGCCTCGGTTACCGCTGGGAAGCCAGTCACCATCACTTACGCTGGTGGAGACACGACTGTAGGTTATATTCAAACGATCCTCCACTGGAAAGAGAAGTGCTCACCACTGACATCAATAGCCTGCAACAATCACCCTGAGGAAGGGCAACCCGAACAACCTGCAGACCATCAATGTACTCACTAGTGAGTGCCAAAACGAACCTCTCCATCTCTCCTGTAACTAACCAAGCTCGCGTTCCAGCCAGCGCAACCGGAGGCTCCTTCACCTGGACCCCTGACGCATCTCTCGCCGACGGAAACGACTACGCTCTTCAAATCACTCAAGGCCTGACTTCGATCAACTACTCCGGCCAATTCGCCGTGACCGGTGGGTCTGCATCGGCACAGGCCTCCGCCTCCGCCACCAGCTCCATGTCCATGGCCAGCGCCTCCGTCAGCTCCGCCATCGCCTCGCTCAACAACACCGTCAGCTCCATTGTCGCCAGCTTGAACGGCACCATGGCAGCAGCAATAACCACCACCGTGATCGGCACCGCCGCCTCCGCTGGCACCGGCACCGCCATGGCCCGCAACACCACCATGAGTATGGCGACTCTCACCAGCACCGCCGGCTCGGCCGCATCCACGACGACTGACTCGGGCGCTTCCTCCACCTCCGGCTCCGGCTCGACTGGCGCCTCCTCTGGCACCGGCGCCGGCGCGGCGAGCAGCTCCTCCACCTCGGCGCCCAAGAACTCGAACGACGCAGCCGGCTTCTCAAGCTCGTTGGGCTTCATGTTCAGCGTCATTGCTGCCGTCGTCTACCTGAACTAGATCTGTCTCTTCGACGTCTTTGTATATGAGATTCTCTAGTTCTTGTTTGCTGGGGGCGGCTTTCGCTTGCGTTCGTGTTGTCTGACTTCATACCCCTGTGTAATGCGTGTGGGAGTGGCGGGAGAGGGGCCGGCATACTCGGCGTCCGCAAGGTATCATTTAGCCCGCAATCTGTGCAATGCATCGCATCTTTTCCGCAGCGGATCAAGAGCGGAGCGACAATCAAAACTCTTGGGTGTTGTGTACATTAGATCTCATAACTAATATAGGAGAGCTTCGAGGTGTCTTCTTGGCCGTCATCATTGACGCATGAGTCGCTGAGGACTTCCATCCACACTTGATGTCGTGACCATAAATACCAATCATCTACCATCGCGTCACCGCTGACCGCTAGACTAGGTACACCTACTTCAGCACTTGAGTCAGAGTTATTGCTCAAGACTGGCAAGCAGGTACTCAAGTTGTATTTAGGCAGTATATATACTCACTGTCAGAGATGGTTTATGCTTTGTCGAAAGAATCCTCCTTGTCAATCTCTGAATAGGCATATAACATCATATTTCATGACACAAATATCCTAAGGCGCTATTCTGAACTCCACCCGTACGCCCAGCACACCAGGCAAAGCCGAATGCAAACACAAACCAGCAGGCCCCAACGTAACGCCCCCCTCTATCTACCTCCACCACCTTCCCCCTTTCCCCTTTCCCCCATTCCATCCCACCCCCATCTTCGTTCCCCTCCTCACCTTTCCACAGTGCGCGACCCCTTACTCCCGCACAGCATACGTATTAAACCCATCATCAGTCGGATTCAAGGCTTGACTCTTGACCGCCGGCGTCGGCGTCGGCGGAAGCGGCTGAGCAGAAGCAGAGGGCAGGGCCGATTGGGCTTGGACCCAGGACATAATATCCTCGACCTTCTTGGGGTCGGCTCGTCGCGGTAGACGTCGCCGGAGCCGTCGTCGAGCTCCTTGCACTTCGCCCATATGGCGGCTTCGGTGATTTTCGAGAGGTCCTGTTTTCGAAGTGTCAGATTCTCAGTTCATGGTAGTTAGAGGGGAAGGAGGGGGAGTGGAGGAAGCTCGGACGGGGTTTGGACCGACCTCGTTCCAACCATCGACGATGTTCTTGGTCGATTCGCCGAGGACCTGGTCCTGGGTTTGCCTGGGCAGAGTGCGGACGGCGTTGGCCGGCATTGGAGGTGACGAGGAAAGCTTGCACTTGGGCCGTGTAGCTTTCCGTCGCGAAGATGCTCATCTCGAGGTTTATGATTTCGTGGCGGCGGCAGAAAAGCTCCAGATACCTCTGTGAGAGCCGAGTCGACTTGTCAGTAACGGCACGGGAAGGCCGGGTTGTTGGCGTCAGCGGCGACTCATGTCTCACTTTTCGAGTTCATCCTTCTGCGTGGCGCCTTCGATGGCTGCGTAGATCAGGATGATGCCGTCGAGCACGACGCCCAGTACGGGGAGGGCGGCGGCTGCCGTGCATAATGTGATATCATTGCTTACTCATCTCTTACTAAGCACCCCTATTTATGTCTTAGTCATCATTTCCTATATATACTTTACATAGCATAAACAAATAGAAACAACTTTCTACAGATTGATTCACATCTAATAACATCAAAAATTTAAAACACACTTTTAAGCAGCTCTGAAGCTTGAGCTTCAGTTTGAACTGATTTAATTTATATTTTAATTGTAAAAATTTTAATACAATAATGCATAAATTATATATTCATTCTCTCTTCAGTGCTCATTACTACTTCAGTGTTGAGACTATAAAATAAAGAAATAAATTTTTATGCTGTATTATATGAAGAAAAGTTCTATTTTTTTTATATTGTAATATATTTAACAGCAATTTAAATTAAACTGATATTAATTTATTAATTAATGTCTTTAATTATTTACAATCTCTCAATATAAAGCTTAACTCTATTTCTATAATGATGAACAAACTCACTATTATTAATTAATTAACAGTGTCAAAAATGACTTCTTAAGTTAATTACAAGATAATGATAAGTTAAATTGCATTTCTTTAAATTTAATTAAAAAATATTTATATTAATTAATTAATTTTTAACTTTATGTCTGAGATCACATTTCTATTTAGTGCAGCTTCAGAAACTCAAAAAATATTTAATATAATAATTGTAAACTTACAAGCCTCTTATCTATAAGAGACTGATGAGTAAGATATATAACAATGTGAGATATTATGATACAACAGCTATTTAATGAAGTTTTGATGTTAAGATCTTGTATTGATGAAGATTAATAACTAAAAAACTTAAAAAAATTTATATGTAAAGACTGTTTATATAGTACTTTACTTATCAATCATTGCATAAGAAATTCAGCTATGATTTAATATAAGTGCATAATAATATTATAACAATTATCTTTTCTTTTATGCACTGATTCTTCAGCACATTGATGTATCATTAATGTTATAGATATGTTGTGATTTTGTAAAATCAAATCAGTAAAATATAAGCAATAATTCATTTAACATTCTTATGTATTTTACTTATTGTCTATCTTATTAAGAAGTACAGTGCTCTATTGACTTTCTTGACTTCTTTAGTCTTAGCATAAAAGATTAACAGAGTCTTCTTCTGCCTTAGATAAAAGAGCTTCTACTATTCATTTAATTATATTTAAGTTAACTGCAGTCAACATTGACACATTAAATTTATTAAATAGACAGATAGCACAAGTATTTATTATTCTTTCAACAAATTATGAGCTTAAATTAACAAAAGACTTCTTAAAGAAAGTGTAGACTGATCTAATGCATACAGTTCTTAATATGCTGTTTATTAAAGCAAAATAAATATACAGTTCTTGATACACTGCTTATTAAAGCAAAATAAGTAGACAGCTTTTGATATACTGCTTATTAAAGCAAAACAAGATGAACACAACAAGCACAACAATTCAGCAACTTAATATAAATTAAATATTGATAAATAAGCATTTTCTACATTGCTGTAAGCAGACAGTATATATCTCTTTTATTATTATATTTATTTTTACAACACACTCTTTTATCTTCAATTCTTATACTGTGTGTCAATCATCACTATGAATCAAGAGCACAAATCATCATTCTTTATAAAGCAATATTTAATTTCTGTTCTTACTTAAGAAAACTGTGAGAAATGATTTGTTCACATAAAAAAATAATTAATTAATGAGAATCTTTAATATATAATAAAGACTCTCATTTAAGTCTTTACAGACAACATACTCATCAATAATATTTTTTCTTTCTTTTTATTAAGTAATCTCAATTTTAAGAATCAATAAATTAACAGTAGAATTCTGTTTTAAATTACAGTCTGCATTAATGCTGATGATGAGAACTATCTTATGAATAAAATTACAACAAAAAAAGCTTGAAATGCTTTCTTTTTAAAGTATAAAAAGAAATTGCAGACAACTGAGAGACAATATTTAATAAAGTTTATTGAATACAAGATGTCATCAAACATAACTGTTAATGAGATATGAACTTAACTTAATAATCTTGACAGAAAGATTGTTGCAACACAGTTAAGATTTAAGAACTTTATTATATTTAAGCAGTAATTTTAAACACTGCTTTAAGCATTATTAACAGAGTATGCTGTTATCTGTAATGTCATTAATACTTAGAATACATTTGACATTGAGATAAGTCTATAAAAACTTTAAAAAAAAAAGACTTAACTAAAGATGTTTAACAATGCTTTATGAGCTGAGCAGTAAAGACAGAACAAGAGTTATTAAAAATGTTAAATCTTATAGTATAATTACAGAAGATGTTTAAGCTCAAACAGTAATTATTTATCATTATACAGAACTTTAATTTGCTTTTTTTATAATAATATTTATTATAAACAGAACTGTAAATATGTCTCTGTAATTTATAAGATCATACAGTCAGCAAAATTAATCAAGACAGTTAAGAAGCAGATTAAGTTGATTACAGTTAATTTGCATAGAAATAAAAGAAGAAATCAGACATATAATGTAAAAATTGTTTTTAAAGAGAAATTCAGCATACAGAAATCTAAAGCTGTAGATAAGTTTAATGAGAAGATCACTGCTATCTTTAAAAATATTATCAATAAGATTTCTTAATTAGACTGAATTGTAGACTTTGATGTCTCATCTTATATAATTAATAAACTTCAGCTTTTCAGTGACTCTCTGATGTATATGTAACAGTGTATCATCAAAGTTAAAGAGAAAAGATTATATGTTAATTATTATGACACAATCACTATGTAGAATAAGAATGAGAATTCAGTTCTTTTAAATTCAACACTTTATGTTCTGAAGCTTGAAGTCAATCTTCTGTCAAAAAAGAAAATGTGTAAGAAGAAACTGCTTAAATATTTTGATCATAAGAGTCTTTACATGCAAAATAAGAATGAAAAGCTCATGTTAGAAGCATCTGAGAAAGAAGAAGTCTACATAGTTAAGTATATTTTAAATAATCTTAATGAATTTGCTTTACTCTTAATTATACATATATAAAGTAAGTCAAAGATTGCTCTTTCAGAAGCATATAAAAACTTATAGATTCAGATCTCTGAGTTTATTACAGATACATTCAGTAAGAATGTGTAAATGAATGATGACATAATTATGTCACATAATGATAAGATCAAGATATATAGACTTTGACATTGTTAATTTGCTCATCTTAATGCAGCTAAGCTTCATGATCTTTATAAGATCATCACTTTAAGTAAGTCAATTCTCATTATTAAGAACAATATCAATGTGTATGAGATCTGTGCTCTGACTAAGTTTATGAATCAGTGAGAACACAACATAAATAAAAAAAAAATTAACATTCTTGTTCTGATCTTTATCAACATATATGAATCTCTGTCTTTGTCATTTACTGACTATCAATACTTTCTGAAAGTTGTAGACAATCATTTACAGAAAATATAAACAATATCATTAAAATGATAAAACAATGTTCTGCAGAAACTGCAGAAATGACAATTAAAGATTAAACTTCAGTTTAATGCAAAGATTCTTGCTGTACAAAGCAACAATGTAATAGAGTTGAGATCTATTCTTAATGAATGATGTATGTCTTTCAGCATTGTATTACAGTACACAGTGCTTTATATGTTAATTTAAAATGATGTAATTAAGAAAGCAATCAGAATCACTGAGAACTCAATATATACAATGATTAAGAAGACTGAACTCTCAATAAAGTTCTGAGTAAAGACTGTACAAATTGATGTTTATCTTTATAACTGTACAGCAACTGACTTCTTAATCAATGACAAATAAGTCACTTCAGAGAAAGTGTTTATCAAGATGAAATCATTTATTGATTATGTATATATATAAGAATGTAAATATTACTTCTATATTGACTTAAAGTCTCTGTCTGAGAGCAGACAGAATAAGTTTATGAATTAAGAATAAATAAGAATGTTCATGAGCTATAATGAGAAAATCACAAAGCAGTATCTGCTTTGAGCATTAGATCTTAAGTGAATCATTAAGAGTTATGCTGTTAAGTTTGCTGAAAATAAGAAAGAAAACAGTATTAATATGAGACTTTATAGATAAACACTGAACATTCTTTCAGAATAAAAGTCTGTTAAATAACTGTATAAGACTGAGACTGTGACTGCTTCACTGAAACAGTTTCTGAAATCTAATATACAATCTTATAAGTTTAAACTGATGAGTTCTCATTCTGTTATCATGTCATTAAAGAAAGAGATCACAGACAATTCATTATTAAAGTTGACTGCAGTTAACTTTAATTACAATACATTAAAGCTTTTCTTTTATGTTGAGATCTCTGTCAACAAGATTAGTCATTTAGATGTGAATGTCTCAACTAAAAAAGTCAAGACATTTCTGCACATTAAGATATTAAAGAGAAGACAGAAGAACAATAACATTAATTTTAATGAATTTATAACAAAGATCTTAAGAATCATGCTGACATTGACTGTATTCATAGTCAATGATAAGAATAATGAACACTCAGTAAGAACTGACATTTCAACTTCTTTAATATATGCTGAAGCAGTGAGAGACTCAATCTGAGAAGAGATATAAAAGAACATTATTAATGTAGAGCTAACAGTGCTTACAGTGAATGATATTTAAAAAGAGATTGTTTTATTAAGAGAGATCAACATTGTAATTAATAAGTAAGTATTCAAATTCAAGCTGCACACTGATGATTTTCTTAACAAATTGAAGACAAGAATAATGACAAGAAAATTCTTACAGATATACAGCATTAATTATAAAAATATTTTTGCATCAATTATGAAATTTAATACTCTCTGTATCTTTCTGATTCTAGTTGCACTCAAAGATCTAGAGTGTCATTAAATAGATATTAATAATGTTTTTACTGAATTATTTCTGAAGAAAACAATCTACATAACATTATCTTTCAGAATTATAACTATTTCTAACTGTATACTATGCATTCTATGCAGTCTATATGATCTGAAGCAAGCTATCAAAGATTAACATAAATAATGTGTCACTGAGCTTCTTCAGTTAAGTTTTCATCAAAGCAGTGCAGACTCATGTCTTCTAATTTACACTGTCAAGAGCATTATGTTACTTCTTTATGTAAATGATATCATTATGATCTCATCAGATCTTTCAAATATTCTCTGATTTAAAAAGTTTCTCAGAAGCTTATTTAAGATCAAGAATTTAAGAAAGACATAGAAAATCTTTAACATTTAAATAATCTGTGACTGCAAGAAAAGAACACTGCACATGAACTAAATACATTATGTTAATAAGATGCTCAGAGATCTTCATATATAAAGTAATAAGTATCAATGCACTGAGATCTCACTAAATGAATATGACTCTTTTTGCTCAGCTGATTCTAATGATCAGTGCATAGATCAAAGAAAATATCAGCAGATCATTGAAAGTCTTATGTATGCTGCAATTCATATACATTTAGATATCTTTTTTATTTTAAAATGACTGAATTAGTATCTCAGTGACTCTACAGAACATTATAAGCATGTACTTAAAAGATTGCTGCAATATATATAATTAATTATTAATTTTAAGATCATGTATAAGCTCAATAAAAGTCAAGATCTGCTTGAATACTTTAACTCTGACTATGCATCAGACAAATTAAACAGAAGATTTATTTCAGATTATGTCTTTCTGCTTAAAAGAGAATTTATGTCATGAATTAATCAGAAATAAAAGTCAGTGACAACATTGATTACAGAGACTGAATACATAATTATGTCAATATGTGCAAAGACTGAAGTCTGACTCACTTAAGTATTAAGAAACATGAGATTAGACAAGTATCTTGAAGTCAATTTACATTGTGTAAGCATTCAGAAAAATAAGACTCATAAAGAAAATATATTTCTTTAGCTTAAAGAAAATAATCAGGCTGTCTTGATACTGATTAAGAATGTTTATGTACATAAATAATTAAAGCACATCAATGTCATCTATTATTACATTTAAGATCTGCACAAGAGAAATCAGATTTAAATGAACTTTATACTTAGTTAAGACATGATAGCTGATGAACTGATTAAGTTCTTATTAAGATAGATGTTTAAGTTCTTTGTGTGTTAGCTGAGACTTAACAACAATGAAAGTTAATAGATATGAATACATTAAGTAAAAATATTAAGAAGTGTAATGCTTTATTAGCTTTCTTGACTTCTTTAGTCTTAACATAAAAAACTAACAGAGTCTTCTTCTGTCTTAGATGAAAGAGCTTCTGCTATTCATTTAACTACATTTAAGTTAACTGCAGTCAACATCAACACATTAAATTTACTAGATAGACAGATAGCACAAGTACTCATTATTCTTTCAACATATCTCAGTTAAACTGATGATCTTGTGTAATACTTTAAGTTTATCACATTTAAATAGATAATGATTCAGCTTTGTTTAACAATAAATATTGAAAGAAAGTAGATACTTATACTATACTATGTCATTTAGTGAAATCTCTAAATCATGTTGTCTATGAGCACATCTTGATTGAGAAAGTTACAGAAGAAGTAGAAAGAATGTTGATTACAGTTAATGTAAATAAAGTCTTCATTTAATCTTTAATGTTAATTTTATTTCACTTTATAAAAGCAGTTAAAACATTGCTTCTCAACACTTTTACTTAATGAGACTGCATCTATTAACTCTCACTGACAGCAAACATCAGATGACTAAATGCATTATTAAGAGTTCAACAAATCATTTAAGAGTTTAATTAATTATCAACAATAAATTTTATAAATTTAATGAATCACTTAAAGATCTGTTTAAACAGAGACTTAATAAGTCTGTTAATAATTATTTTTTAACTGAGCACAAAGTCTATCTGAATTTGATTGTGCTTATACAGATTGCAGATGTTGTAATAAAAGATATTGATGTGTTTTAATTATTTATGTATATATATATTTTTAATTAAGATCAAAACAACTTAATTATCTTTTCTAAACTAAATAAATAAAGATGCTTAATGAGCTTTGTTTTCTTAAATGTTTATACAGTATAAATTGACTTTAAGATATTTATTTATGTTTATGTCTCTTAATATCTGTTCAAGTCAGATCTCAGTCTTCATGCACATTGACATAATTATGTATTTAATCTCAGTGATTAAAATAATGACAAACTTTTACTTTTGACTTACTCACAACACTAATTTATCTTTAAGCATATAAATGTATTTTAGAATTGATTTCTAATTCTATTTATCTGAAATATAGTTAAAGTCAGAGTATTTAAGCATTACTTAACTCTCATTAAAGCTGTACATGATGCTAAAATTAATGATTAATCTTATGTACTGCAGTAGTCTCTTAAATGTATGTTCATAATGCTTTACAGAATCACTGAGATATTGATTTAATTAATTTAGTGTAAAGATAATGTCTAATCAAATATGAATTGTCACATACATTAAGCTTTTAATTGTCTATTAATACTGTCTTTGATCTAGTCTTTAATCAGTTAAGTCAGTAAGATAAAAAGTATCATATTTATTAAGTGAAATGCTGTTGACTCTGTGCTTATCAAATTGCATATGAAGATTCTTTAATATCTTATTTATGTAATGAGTCTGATTTAGACACAGAGTTCTCATTTTGCAGTTATGTATAACTTAAATATTAAGAATTTTCTGTATCTTTTTTAAGTTCTTAATTTTAAACATGTTCACAAGAGCTTGCTTAAATCAAAGAATGTATAATAGATTTGTTGAAGTCATAACAATATCATTTATATAAAGAAGCAGCATGATTCTTTTAATGCTGTAAAGAAGAAGACAGAAATCAGTTTTGCTTTGATGAAAACTTAATTTAAATAGTTTAGTGACACATTGTTTATGTTAGTTCTGTGCAGCTTGCTTAAGATCATAAAGATTGTGCAATATGTGCAGAACATAATTAGATGTGACATTGACTTTAGAAAAGAATGTTATATAGATTGTTTTCTTCAGAAAGAATTTTATGAAGATGTTATTAATATTTACTTGATGACACTTTAAATTCTTGAGTGCAACAATAGTCAGAAAGACTTGCAGAATGTTAAACTTAATAATGAAAATAAAGATATTCTTATAATTAATATTATATATTTATAAGAAGTCTCTTATCACAAATCTTGTCTTAAGCTTGTTTAAGAATTTGTTAATGTTCAGCTTAAATTTAAAGATTTATTTACTGATTACAATGTTAACTCTTCTTAATGATACAGTCTCTTTCTATGTTTCATTTGTCATCAAGACTGTCAGCTTTACATAAATAACATTCTTTTACATTTCTTCTCAGATTGAGTCTCTTACTGCTTCAGCATAGATAATAAGTATCAGAATGTCAGATTTAATCATAGAGTCTTCTTTATCTGTAAAGAACATTATAAGTGTCAGTATAATTCTTAATATTTTAATTAAGAACTTATCTACATCTTAATTATCATCATTGTTGTCTCTTTTTCATTTTAAGATCTCAATACACAGAAAGATTCTGACTTCTTTAAGTGTCATTATCTTAACTTAATCAATGTTGATCTTCTTATTTAATGACTTATCTAGATTGACTGCAGTCAACTTGATTTCATATTGTTTATCTTAAGATTTGTCAGCCTTAATCATAATTAAGTTAGACTGCATCTTACTGTTTTAAGTTATAAATGTCTGATTTAAAGCTGTAATCTTCATAATGATTAACTTCTTTTATAAACATTCAACAAATCTTCTGTTCAGAAGAACATTTAATGTTTATTATTGCAGTTTAAGATTAATAATATCTTTTTTCTTACTTTCAGCAAACTTTACAGCATAATTTTTAATGATGCACTTAAGATCTAAAACTTAAAGCTGATACTGCTTTATGATTTTCTCAATATAACTTATAAAGACTTTTACTTGTTCTTAATTCATGAATTTGTTGCATCTGCCTTCAGATAATAACTTAAGATCAATATAGTTGTAGTATTTACATTTTTATATATAAATGTAATTGATGAATGACTTCACATCAGTGAAAACTTTCTTGAAAATCATTTACTTATCATTAATTAAGAAATTAATTGCTGTTCAATTGCAAAGATAAACATCTGTTTATGCTGTCTGCACTCAGAACTTAATTGACAGTTATATCTCTTTAATTATGATGTGTACTGAATTCTCAGTGATTTGAATAATTCTTTTGACAATGTCATTCTGAATTGACATGTAGAGCATCATGTATTGCAGTATAATGTTAAAAGACTTGCATCAGTCATTTAAAATAAACTTTAACTTCATTTTATTATTATTTTATACAGCAAGAATCTTTGCATCAATCTGAAGTTTAGTCTTCAATTATTATTTTTGCAGTGTCTGTAAGATCTCATTACATTGCTTCAGCAATATTATTTATGTCTTCTGAAAATGATTATTTACTATCTTCAGAAAGTACTGATATCTGTTAAATGACAAGAGTAATGAGTTATATATATTAATGAAAATAAAAACAAAAATATTAGTCTTTCTTTCACTTACAGTGTGATCTTATTTATTAATAAACTTAATTAAAGCATAAATCTCACACATATTCTTGTTGTTCTCAATGATGAGAATTGACTTTTCAAGAATTGTTATCTTGTAAAGATTACATAACTTTACAGAATCAAGATGAGCAAATTGTTAATGTTAAAGTCTATAAGTCTTGATCTTTTCATTTAATGACACAGTGTCAATGTCTAAGAAGTCAGTTATAAGATCATGCTCATAAATTTAAATATGTAAGCTTGCATTCAGAGCAATAACAGAGAAGATGATCTCTGAATGTAATGTGTACACTGTAGATATTAAAGCAAATTCATTAAGACTTTTTGCAATATATTTAATTATATAGACTCTGTCTTGCTCTAATGCTTCTATTATAGTCTTGCTGTGCTTATTATACATTTAAAGACAGTGTTAATTAAAGCTTTTATGCAGTTTCATTTTGCACATTCACTTTCTTGACAGAAGATTGATCTCAAGTTTAAATACATAAAGTGTTAAACTCAGTCTTACAGAATTTCTTAATCTGACTTGTATAATAATCACTTCACAATAATGAGAGTATAAATGTCTCTTTTTAACTTTAATTTGTTGACATCTTATTTATATAAGAAGATCACTAAAGAGTTAAAGTTAATCAGTTATGTATAAGAAGAATTTAGAGTCTACAACTTATTTAAATTTAAGTATTTTACTGACAGTCTTCTTAAACAGAGCAATAATTTCATCATTAACTTTCTTTTTCTCTTTAAATTCAGAGAAAAAATTATTATTATTACTGTCACTAACTTCTGCATCAAAGACTCTGTATTTCTTTTCTTTTTCTTTATAAATTTACTTCTAATACAACTTAACTGCAATTAATCTGTACAGCTTAACTGTAATTGATCTGCTTGTCTTCTTTTAAGTATCTTGCTTAATGTCAGAAAGAAATTCACAATCTTTAATGAAGTAAGAATTGTTGCAAAGAAAGCATTTAATAAAGTAATAAGAAGAATAACTATTATTTAAGTTGAATAATCTGCAATAATGTTACTTAATATTAATTATGCAATAATTTAATAAACTGCAATTCTAATTCATTAAACATTAATCTTCTTTCTATTTATCTATTCACAAGACAATGACAGTCTCATCAATCTTAAATTGTATCTCTTTTTTCTAAAGCTTTTATAAATTTTTCTTGATGTTTAAATTGTTCTGAGCATCAATGACATCACAGATCATAACATACTTAACTAATAGTACTTAAAGCAGTATCTAAAATCATTGTTCTGATTTAAATAACTTAATCATATCAAACTGAGTTGCAGCAATCTTTCTGTCAAGTTTACTTAAATAAGTTTATGCTTCTTTAATAAACATATTTTCTAACATTCTATATTTAACAAACTTCATTAAATATTGTTTTCTGATTGTCTGCAGCTTCTTTTTATACTTAAACTTTAATGTATCTTAAACATTCTTTATACTAATTTTGTTCATCAAATATTCTTGATTATCTACATTTATGCAGATAATAAATTAATATAAAATCTTTACATTAATTTTCTAACTTTTAAAGCTGAGACTACTGAGAAGAAATGAGTCTGAGAATTTATTGATCAGTATATTGATTATTAAGATTTTAACAACATTTTATAGATCTTTTTTTATCAATTATTTTCTCATAAGAATGAATTATTGATTGCAGTTCTTGCAAGTAAGAATTGAGATGAATCATTACTTTATAAAGAAGTTGTCAAAGTTCATGATGATGATAGTTGATACATAGTATAAGAAGTGAATAAAGTAAAATAACAATGTATATATTGAAGATAATATAAGTAAAACAAATAAAAAGCTTTTATATCTTTTGTTCTGTGAGACAGTAGTGCTTATTTATCTCAATGACTCATATTAAGCTGTTAAAGAATAATGCTTTTTGAGTAACTATAAATGCTAATTTTTGCTAAGATCAATTCTTCATGAATCTTAATAGTCAGTGATACTTCTAAAGTCAAATTAACTGTGAACCTTAATAGTCAATGTACACAGCTATCATCAATGTGCTGATTCTGCTAAAGCTGAATTTATTACAAATCTTAATAGTCAGTGATACTGCTAAAGTTAAATTGACTATGAATCTTAATAGTCAGCATACACAGCTACTATCAGTGTGCTGATTCTGCTAAAGTCAAATTTATTATAAATCTTTTATGAATCTTAAAAGTTGACATACTCAGCTGCTGTTACACTAGAAGTATACACTTTTTCTAAGAAGCTTCTTGCTAATCTGAGCTCATAATTTATTAAAAGAAAGTAGATATTCATGCTATATTATATCATTTAGTGAAATCTCTAAACTGTGTTGTCTATGAGTACATCTTGATTGAGAGAGTTACAAAAGAAGTAAAAAGAATGTTAACTGCAGTTAATGTAAGTAGAGTCTTCACTCAGTCTCTGATGCTAGTTCTACTTTGCTTCATAGAAATAGCTAGAACATCACTTCTCAACAATAAATAACATATAAAATATAAGTGAAATCAACTTTTTTTTATTTCTAAATTAATTAGATTGATGATCTCTTTATTTAATTGCAATATATAAGAGACTCTTTCTCACATACAATTTATATTTATTTCATCTTCAACATCTTAATATATCAAAGTCATAGCAACTCTGTGTCTTTGAACAGCACTTCTCTCTTATAATACTTTGTAAATGACACAATAGCAAAAGTGTAACAACAGTAACATCATAATTATTAAGAAAAATAAAAGAGACATTTTCTTTGCTGTGTTTCTCATTAAGAATTCAATAAGATTGTTAATGATTTTTATATATATAGCATTTAAGACATTAATGTGTTTTAATAATGTTGCAGTCTAAAAGATGTACTCATATAAATATAAAGAAATGCAATAAGAAAACTTTAAATTTCTGTTGTGCTCATCATCAGATATTGTTTATCAATACAATTTTAAACATTAATGAATTAACAAACTTATTAAAATTAATTCTGAAGATTAAGTCTGCAAGAGCTAAGTCAGTCAAGAACACAATGAATATTATAAATAACATTATTAATATATTTGCTTTGCTGAAATGAAATGCAGAAACAGAATAAGACAAAGAAGAATACTGAGTATAAGAAATATAAGTATCTTAAAATAAATTCATTAATAAAATGCTTACACAATAATGACAAGATGCATGCTCTGAATAGTGTTGTTGTACAGAAAAGACAGCAGCAGAAACTTTGCTGTTGTATATAGATACAGTTGTATTTACTTAATCTTTTTAATAATAAAACATCATTTTTTTACATCTCATCTCTGCTTTCTCAAGTCACAGATGAGTCATTATTGACAGATTTAATTGAAAATGCTTATTTAATAATCATCACTGCATCATTAACATCACAGAACATCATTCTCAGAGTATAATTAATTTGTAAGAAATTTGCTGCTCAAAAGAGCATTAAATTTAAGACTATAATTAGTAAATATTTTTCTGCTTTATATTGTATACAATATTTTTCTTTTACAGTAGCATCATTGCACACATTACATCTCAATTTCATTTTCATCTCAGTTCTCAAGAATGTCATCACTTCACAACATTATATTCTCAGCAATTTCTCTATTTTCTTATTCATTCATGCTGACATCATCTCAATATCACATCATAATTATTATATCAACAACAAATTAAATTCTCTCTATTATCTTTGCTGTTCAAAGCATATCAGTGACAACATCAGCTAATATAACATTATTAAAAATCAGAATTACAACTATTGCAAGATACTTTAAAAGTTGTGCAACTCAGTTTAACAGAAAGTTTCTTGTCATTTTGTAATATATTAATAATAACAGATTTCTATGTTCTTTAACTATTAAATTAACAACTTATATGCATTTATTAATTATATTGTCATCATAACAATCAATAATGTCTATTAATCTCAGCTTCAGCATCATCTTAATTATATATAGACATCATTTATTAAATATGTCATCATCTACATCACTGATGTTGCAGAGCATCACAGCAGTCATTGTAAATTTATAAAGATTTGTAATCTGTTGCTGCTCATAATTTAAGAGCAGTAAATAATCATTGTGATGTAGATATTTATGTTGAATATTTTTCACTTTATAATTTATTTTTTTAATTTTCTTGCACTTTACTGTCATCATCATGTTGCTTACTTCACTTTAAATGTAAACTTCTCTTTCTTCAGTTAAGTAACAACATCTTAAAAAGCTCTTATGACTTAATGCTGTAACTCAGTCACTTTAATAGTAACTATAACATTAATAAATAATTGCTGTTTTTGTCTTCTGCTTCTGATAGTGATGCAAATGCAAAGATAACAAAGTGATTTGATAGTGTTTTATTAATATATTGATTGTATTTTGACTTTGCTTCTTCTAAATAATATTATATAAAATATTTTCAATAAAAGTTTTTAATTTCTTAAACTCTATTTATACTTACACTTCTTCTCTGTTCTTGCATTATATTCTTGTCACAACACTTCTGCATTCTTTATATTCTCTACTTAAAGTTACTTATTATATTCTGTTAAATACTCTACTCACTTAACTTCATATTATAACTGTTCTTTTCTTTATTTCTTATTCAAGATCTCTTTGATCTTGTATTCTTTCTCATCATTTATGAAATTCAAGAAAGACAGTTCTGACAAAAAATTATTGTTTAGATGACATTTATGAGACTTTAAATATAAAATATAAAATACATTATGAATTCTGTAGTGAGCAGATAAAGTCAGTTGATATGCTTATTTATTAATAAAATTAATAATTTAAAAAGACTTAATAAATTTATGCAACAGTTTCTTACTTAATCTGTATTGCTTTAAGTTCTTAATGAACAATAACATTAAATTATTGACATTCTAGCTTTTTTGAATATGATTTTTGTCAAAGTACTTAACTTATGCTTTCACAGTGACTTACTATTGCTTTATCATTATGATACAGATTTTCTTCATTTACTGTGCTTAATCTTTTGCTGCTGACATCTTTTCTTCATAAATGTTGTTCTCAATGTGTTGAGTAATTCTTAAATAATAGCTCATTAATGTCTTAAATAATGTTTAACTAATTGTTACATGTTTTCTGTTTGCATATGCAAACTCTGTTATTAACAGAAAGAACACTCAGTCATCTTATTCTTTACAACAATAATAATGTAGATAATGTTCTAAAATTTAATTCTGTCTTTTAATTTAATCATTAATTTACAGATAAAAGACAGTACTTAATCTTCACTTTATTTAAAGTTAATAATAAAATTTAAATCAATATATACTGATAAAGATTGACTCTCAGTCTAAGACAATATCTCTAAATTCTTTATAGCAATATATGATCTGTTCAATATATATGTCAGCTAACTTGATCACAGTGAGTTTTTTAATGACAGAGATATATTAAGTTATCTTCATAAAATGATTTATAATTATCAATATGAAGTCATAAACATTAGTTTCTTATCTGCTAGACAGTAAGTCAGTGATTATGTTCATTGTTATTTTCTTTTATAATTAAGTAGATAGTGACAACAACTGTAATTTGTTATATAAACAGTGTCTTAATACTTAAATTCTTAAATAGACAGTACACAAAGCAACATATTCTTGAACATCATTCATTGTATTGACTCAATAATATTTTTTAAACAATAAATTGATTGTTCTATTTATTTTATAATGTTCTGCTAAAACATTGTCATAATGCAGCTTCATAAGCTCATTCTTAATGACTTCATCAGATAATATGTATATCTTGCTTTTATGACAAAGTAATTCAATGAAATTAAACATTTACAGACTATTACTGATATCTTAATGACTACAGTTATTTTATAATTTCAAATCTTATTGCATCTTTACTGTTAGAACATCAGTGTTCTGCAAGAGATGAATAAGTTTAAGAAAGAATAATTGCTTTTTATTATGTATTATTTTGCTGTTAATCACTTTCTGAATCAATACATATAAAATAAATTATTTACAATCAGTAATTTCAGCAACAGAGTTAAGCAGCTCTTCTGTTATGTTGTGTATAGATAAACTAGATATATAATCATTATTTTTTAATTCATTCTTAAATGAAGACTCTTTAAATTTTTTATTAACTTATTCTTAACAGTTATGATCTTCAGTCTAAGTGCTTAATCAATATTTTTTTAATAAAATGATCAGCATAATTTGCAGATTTAAGCTTTAAGCATTGATCTGATTAATTAAAGCAATAATGCTTAATTTTAATTCTTAAGATAATGTAATCAGCTTTCATTGTAATATTGACAGCAATCTATTTATATTTTTCTTAACTTTGTAGTCAGAGCATCTCAACAGCACATTAACAGAATTTGTTTTCTTTGATTAATGTGTAATTATAAAATCATAAGCAGCTAGTCTTATAACTCAGTGTGTTTATCTTCTATTTAATGATTTTACATTCATAAATTCTCATAAATTATTGTGATTCATAAGTATCTTAATGAGATAATGACTATTCTCAAGATAGTGTTGTCAGTGTTTAAATGTCTTCACAATTGTCAACAATTCTTAATTATGAGTTTTATAGTATATTTTAACTAAATTTAACTTTCTTAATCAGAAGACAACAGAGTGTCATTGAGCATTCATTTAAAACTATAAATAGATATTTATTAACTTAATTATTAAGACATTAGTTTCAATCTGAGCTCTTAACTCTGAATTAAAGTGCATTAAGATAGATATCTGTGTAAAGACATTATAAAGTTTGCAAAACATTTACACTATCATTTATGATTACTTAAATACATCTATCTTCTTATTGTTCTTGCTGCCTTTTAACAGATCAGTTAAAGAAGCAGTGATCTTAGAATATCTCTGTATAAAGCAACAATAAAAGTTTGTAAATTCTAGAAATATTTGTATCTCATGATAGCTTCTAGATATTGATTATTTCTTTATGATTTTGATTCATCATTGATTCATCAAAACATCAGTAATGAAGATGATAAACTTAAGAAATTTTATCTATATAATATAAAAAGTGCACTTCTTTAAATTTGCATACAATTTAAATTGTTGAAGTCACTTCAGAATTTGTTTTACATAACTCTGATGTTCTTCTAGAAAACTTAAATAGGTCAGAATATTATTTAGATATATTATATAAAAGACATTAACTAACTCAGTTAATACTCAGTTAATATAGACTTGAAAGATTATTAAGACATTAATTAGTTTAAATGACATAATTATGTATTTAAAATGACTGTAATATATATAAAACATAGTCTTTTACTCATCATCTTTCTTGATTCTGATGCAGTAATAAGCATTCTTAAGATCTAGTTTAATGAACATCTTGACTTCACTTAAACAATTAAGTGTCTCATTAATCAGCAGCAGAGAGTAATGATTCTTGACAGTAATTTTGTTAAGATTTTTATAGTTAATATATAGATGTAAGTTTTCTTCATTTTTTAAGACAAACAGAACTGATGCTTCTGCAGAGTTAACAGAATGTTATATTCATTTCTTTATTAAAATGTCATCTAAATATTCTTTAAGCACTTATAACTCTGTTTTTAACAGATTATAAAGTAAATCATAAAGTAATTTATGTCTCTTTATCTCTATGACATGATCATGATCTTAATGAGATAATAACTTATTAACATTCTCTTTAGAGAACACATCTGTGTATTTGTCATATCATTAAGATAGTGTCAACATATTATCAACAATATGTATAGTAATTGTTGATGAGTCTGACTCAGACATCATTAACAATGTATAAACAGTAAATTGATTTTGAATGTTATTGATAAATATTTCAGACTCATCAATAATTAGAGACATTTGTTTTATTTTATAATGTTATATGTATAAGTCATAATTAATATGAATACATTGTCATTTTAGATCTAAGAGATCAAAGATAAGTTTAGATTCATTTTTATTTAAAATATAGAATAACTGCTCTTCAGTTTGCTCTTATCTTTAATTGTTGATGAGTTTATACTTCATTAAATATGCATCATAACAATAAACATGTTATTCTTTCAGAAGCTCTGATCTTAAAAGTTTTACATTAATTTATGTTAATTAATGAGCAACAATATATTACTAAGACATCACATTAATCTCTGCTGCAGTGTTTAACAGTATACTGATAAAGATTTAATTAAATTTAATTTAAACTTAATCTTTCTTTACAATGCTAAATTTCTTTATGATTTCTAATTTAATTTTTATTGCTAAAATGTAATCAACAAGACTCTGTCTTTTTTTGTCTTGACTGCATTGATCTTAATGTAATTAAGATTTTTTAAGAAACTTTTACAATTCTTTATAAAATAACTTGATCTTTCACAGTTATAGTAGTTATTCTTCTTGACATTAATCTCAAAATAAGATTTGTCTACATTGTCATAATAACTTAATTTTATAGTCTTAAAGTTAAGACAATTATTCTGCTGTGACTTTGTTTTCTGAGTAAAAGAATATAAATGATGTTTATAAATTTTTTTTAATAATATGACTTTAAATTATACAATTATCTATAAATTGCTAATTAATCTCTAGTCTAGCAGTCAGAGCTATTAGACTTTTTCTTATCTTTAAGAAATCTTAATAGTTAATTAAAGCTGCTTAAATCTCTAATTAAAGTTTCATAAAAAAATAACTTATTCTTATTTCTTTATATAACTTGAAAGCTGATCTTTCAGTATGTTAAGATATGTCATAAAAGCTTAAATTAATTAAATAAATTTCTATATAACTTTTAAGTATTTCTGTACTGTACTAAGTCTGCAGTTTACTGAGTTCTCAACAAGATTGAGCAGAAACTTTAAAAAGAATATTTATGATTTATTATTTAGAAGTTTGCTTTCATTAATGTAATAAAATTATGCATCTCAAGGTTCTTCTGCTAAGAACTGCATGACAAAGAGAATTTTATTGCAGTCATTAAAGAAGTTTTTAAAAATTAAGTAGAATGTCATTACAGTGCTGTGTATAAACTTAGTATGTTTATAGATAAACTTTTCATTATATGTAAGTAAGTTCTTCAGTCATTGAGTTCACTTTGCTAAAAATGTATACAAGACTTTGACTGCATGTTGCTTTATTAAATTTAAAGAGTTAATAAGAGTATAAAAAGATTCTATATATAATTTTCTCTTAGATAAAACTTAAAAGTCTTTATTTCTCAGAAGTTTGTCAATCTCATTATGCATATTAAATGCCTGCAGTTCACAATTAATTTTCATAAATTATTATCTTTCCTTTTCATTAATCTGTCTAATTTCAGTTAGACAAATCTATTTATCTAAACATTAATTCTTTTTTTCTATGATTTAAATAACAGTCTAAATCACTGTAGGTTTTCATTCTTTAAAGATTACTTAAATCTCAATATAATCAGAGAATAACTCTGTTTCATTTTGCTGACTTTTAGTCTGCATATTATAATGTAATGAATTGTCACTCTTTAAAAAGATAAAGTTGTTAGAATTGTGAACTCACAAATCTCTTATCTATAAGAGGCTGATGAGTAAGATATGTAACAATGTAAGACACTACAGTATGATAGCTATTCAATGAAGTTTCAATATTAAGGTTTTGTATTGATGAAGATTAATAATTAAGAAACTTAAAAGATTTGTATGTAAAGACTGTCTATATAGTACTTTGCTTATCAATTATTGTGTAAGAAGTTTGACTATGGTTCAGTATGAGTGCATAGTGATATCATGACAATAATGTTTTTCTTTACAGCAGTGTTTAAGAATTCTTTGAAGATGAAGATATTATTTATTTATAAAAATAATTAAAAAGTGAACACTACAGAGATATAAGCTCTTAAAATAAAAGCTTATTTTTAATTTTTATAAAATGTTGATGAATTAACTTCTGAATAATAAAGCAAAGATTATTGTTATAATTAGTTATTTAAAAGATATTGTTAAAGTATAATGACTTTAAAAAGAAGAATAACTTTGAGCTAAAGAAAACTCATTAAATATTAAATCTTAAAATATAAACAACTTCTTTTTAACATTTCTACTGATCTTTAAAAATATTAATAAAATAAAACATCAATGTTGCTGTTATAAGGCACTGAAACAAATGAAATTGATTTAACAATATAAAGTAAAGTTTATAAAGATTGTACAACTTCTTTAGTTTATATCAGTTAAATATAAACAGAAATGACAGTTTATTTAAGATTTAAAGTAAAAGATTTGATTTAAATTCTGAAAGTATTTAAAGATTGAAGTGACTATTCTTGATAAATTAATTCAATAAGTTAATTAAATTAAACAAAATCTTTAAAAAATATATAATGAGAATCATCTTAATGTCTTTAATGACTTAAATTTAAATCATAATAATTTATTAAACAATTCTTGAGACTGATCTCAAAGCTATGAGAGATTAATTATATTTAAATTAAATAAGTCAGATATGAAAGCTTATTGAATTTGATGTAAAAAGAATAAAGTATATTTTCATTATAAAAAGTTCTTACATATAGCTAAAGACTGCTGAGACAACAAGAATACAGATAAGAATAAAGATAAGAATAAGAAAAAGAATAAAGATAAGAAGAAGTTAAAGATTGTTGAAGTTGATTTAAATGATTTGAAAAATTAAAGTTATTTATGAATATAGAAGTATTTATAATCAAGTTAATAGAAGCTTCTATTTAACTTAATAATGATTTGAGTAAAGCATTCACACTGAATGATCTGAAATTCTTATTATTAAGTATAATTTTCAGTTAAATCAATGTTCTTAATTTAAATTCATATATTCTTGCAGACTGCATTTGAGATGAACTGAATAAGATAAACATAAAAGTATTAATTGATTTAAATGCAGATCAAATATATATTTTCTTGACAGTTGTTAATTAAATATTAATTGATAATTAATATGAAATTAAATTGCTTAAAATATTCTTGTTAAATAAACAGATCATTTAATTAACTATAAAGCTGATTTTTTATCTTAAGATAAATAGCTTTTAACAATGATTAAAAGCATAAATTGTAAATCTTTAAGAATATAATTTCATTTTAAGATTAATTTGATTGAAAGTCATTAATTTTCAAATTGATTGAGCTATAAGCTGTATAATAATTTAAGATTAATAATAAAAACATCATTATCTATTTTTAAAAAAACAACAATGAGCTGTAAATAAGTTAACATTAAATATAATTAAAGAGCACACAGCTATGAAGATACTTTAAAAGCACAGAACTGTCAAGTACTTATTAGTGATTTAATAGAATTTAAAGAAGTCAGAAGCTGAACTGTTAACTGTTATAAATGAATGATTATAAACTGTTATTGAAGAGTTTTAATCTGTATTTAGATTGATTTTATTAGATGAATTATCATTTAAATAAATATTTAAACATAACATTAATATCAATGACATTAAGTCTATCAACATAAATGCTTATTCTCTGTCACAGCTACAGCTGAACAAACAGACTAAACAGATAACAAAGTTACTGAATAAAGATTTAATTTATAAATTTATAAGTTTATGAAACTTTCTGATTCTGTTTGTTAAAAAGAAGAAAAATACATGATGAATGTGCATTAATTACAGAGTGTTAAACAACATTATTGTTAAAAATAAATATTCATTCTTCTGAATTCAGAAATGTCTAAATTGAATTGATAAAGCTCAATATTTAATCAAGCTTAATCTCACTTTAAGTTATTATTAAGTTTGTATAATCAAAAACAATACAAAAAAGACTGCCTTCAACATTTATTACAGTAAATATAAGTTTACAACTATGTTCTTTAAGCTATGCAATGTCTCAACAACATTTCAGTTAATGATGAACTCTATATTAAAGTGATCATCAAGTTAAGTCAAACTTAACTTTCAAAACCTGACCTGACTTGTTAAGCTTAACATTGAGGCTCAACTCAACTTGTAATATTGTGTAATTTTCATTGTTTGTTGAGTAATTTTGATAATTTTTACATCATTAGAAACCCCTTTCAATTCTTTACAAAATGAGTCTAAAATCATAAAAATTGAATTGCTTTTAAGCTTAATGCACACAGCTAAAGTTTTGTTTAAATTCCTCAAGTTTCTGTCACTATGATTGTTCACAACTAACAAGACATGCAAAATAAGTGAAAAATCAGCTTTAAAAAAGCCTGACAGTCAGTCTACTCTATATTATAGAACTTACTTAACAAATTCTATTTAATATATCTTAATAACATACTGATCTTTTCTAACTTAATTTTAAATCATTAGAAACATTTATGAATCATTCTTGATATCTTAAAGAAACATAAATTATATGCTAAGTTTAGTAAGTGCACTGTTGAGATAAAAATTCTTAAGTTTTATAAATATATTATAAGACAAAACACATTACAGCTAATCTTTATTAAGATATTAGTCATTAAGAATTGATCTGTCTTAAAGATAGCACATTATATATGACAGTTTCTTGAACTAACTTTATATTACTGATAATTTGTACAAGAATTTGCATAAATTGCAGGACTGCTATTGAATTTGTTTAAAAAGAATGATGTTGAATTATATATAAAAAAGAATTGACTCATTGTCTAAAATACATTATGTAACAGTGTCTTTCAACAGCTTAAAAATGCACTTATATTTAAATTAATACTTATTTAAATAACTATATACAAATCATTTATTATCAAAATAACTAAATAAGCAATTGACTGTGTTCTGATGCAGAATAAAACAGATAAAAAACTTTATTTAATTATTTATGATGACTAAAAGTTACAAGATGCAGAGCTTAATTATTCTGTTTATAAAAAGAAGTTATTGATCATTAAGCATGCACTTTAAACTTGACAGTACTATATTGAAAATGATTATATTACAATTATTATTATGAATTATAAAGATTTACAATATTTAAAGAATACATCACATTCATTTTAACAATTAGCTCAATGAATTGATGAAATTCAGCAGTATGATCTTAACATTTAATATTAATCTGAAGCTCAGACTGTTGTATTAGATTTAATTAATTATTAATTTAATTTTATAAAGAAAAACTCAGCAAATAAAGTGTTCTTAAATGCTCTGTGAGAACTAAACAATGTAAAATGAAAGAAAGCAATGATATTATATTTGAAAGATGATACAGAATCTGAAAAGTAATTGCTTTGTAAGCATATATGTAAAAATAATGTAATAAATCAATTTTGACTGCATTACAATTCAAAATTGAATGATCTGTATTTAATTTAAAAGTAAGACAATAATAAAGTGTCATTTTTACAGTTTTAGTACTGTGCAGACTTTTTAAAATATATATATATTGAATATGAGTATCTAGAAGTGCTGAGACTGCTAAAAGTCATTTGACTTTGAGCTTAATGACATGAATTATTGCAGAATATTAAATTATTTGTAAAGTATTGTTTTAACTGTTAAGTTATTTAACAATCTTAAAAACATTAAAAGATTGAAGAACATTCATATTTAATTTGTAAGAACTTATTATTGTTTAAAAGATGAGAAATTAATATAATAAACATACTATCTTAAACATTCTGAAAAAACTGCTGAGTTATAATGACAATTAATTATATTACAGATTGATCTGTGACTAAAGCTGTTTTAGATGCAATGAAAATAATAGTTATAGATTTTCTGTGTAATAAAATCTTTATGAATTATGATTTATCAAGAAAGTTACTATTTAATAATAATACAAACTTTCTCAGTTATGTTGTGATCTACTATTTGAAAAAGTTTAGAACTTAACATAAAACAATGACTTTTTATTATCTCTGTACAAATGAAAAGATAGAAAATCTAAATAAAATATTGAACTTTATGCTTACAAAATATTTTATGAGTAAATTAACTCAATTATAAGATGAATACTTACTGTAAACACTTTTTGCAACTTAAATTTAAGTTTATAATACAACTAAACAGAGCTCATTCTACTTACTATATAAAATAAATTTATAATTATTAGACAACTTAAACAACTTTTAATTGCTGAGAGAAACTGACTTTGAAGATCAGTTAAAATGAGTTGAGCAGATACAGATGATTTGAATAACTGTTAATAAAATTCTTTTATAAAAGATTATTGAATTGAAAATGATTTGTAATAAAACAGTGCAGTTAAGTACTACAAAGAAAGAAGACTAAATGTTTATATAAAATGAAAAGTAAAGTAATTGTCAGATTAAGTTAATCTGATCTGATCTGAACAGAGCTTTCAGATTAAGTTAAGTTAAGCTTTAATTGTTAATTTAAAAGTCTAAATTAAACTTAAACATTGAAGTCTAATTTAATTTAAAAGCTCTGTTTAAATTTTAAGAATTCTGAGACTGATTAGTAAGTAAGTTCTTGAGACTTGACTTAAGAATAAAGATTATGAGCTTAGAGATTATTGATATATAAGTGTTATAAGTGAGCATTATATATGTACAGTTAAATAGCTTTCAATTTAGTTTATTTATTTACTATATTGAGAGTTAGATATTCTCAAAATAGTTTAGTAATGATTACTTCAATTTACATCTTTAAATGTGATGTTTCAGTTATGCATATATTTCTTAATAAGAGATATATTCTTGTGCTGAATAATAATTTACTTTACATAAATTGCAGTCAGATTGACATCTACATTCTGTTAACTGATAAATAATAATTACTGTACAGTTCATTAAACATACTTTTAAAGAAGATAACAATATATATCTTTATTGTCTTCTGCAGACTGTTAATGACTGAGCTTTAAAAGTAAAACATCTTAAAGTGACTGTTGAGTTTTTTTAAAGCTGGTTTTTTGCTTATTTTGCATGCCTTGTTAGCCATGAGCAACCATAGTGACAGAAACTTCAAGAATTTGAACAAAACTTTAGTTGTATACATTAAGCTTGAAAGCAATCTGTTTTTTGTGATTTTAGGCTCATTTTGTAGAGAATTGTGAGGGCTTTTCAATGATGTAAAAATTATCAAAATTACATAAGAAACAATGAAAATTACCTAATATTATGAGTTGAGTCAGGTTTTAAAGTTAAGCTCAGTGAGTTAGGTCAGGTTCTAAAATCTGAGCTTAATTTGACTTGATGATCACTTTAAAACATCTTATGTTGAGAGAAAACTCTCTTTAAATAATCTTAAGTTATTTCACAATAAAGTCTTTGAAAAAATAGTTTTGCTATCAGAAAATCTGTTGATTTTTAATAGTGACATATTTTACAAAGAGTGACAGCTGTAGAACAGAGCATTATTATTAAACATTATATTATATATTAAAATTAAGCTTACTGTCTAACTTTTAGCAACAAGCTGACTTAAATGCTTTAGTGTCTTCTTCTATATCTATAATATTTTTTTCTTTTTTTTTCTTATCAACATCAATTTTTTCTTTTTTAAATATCTTTCTAAATGTTCTTTCTGCTGCTGCTGTCTTCTCTTCATTTAATACAGTCTTTGTAACACTGCATCTCAGAGTTTTCTTAATATATATTATAATGTGATATAACAGTACAATGATGCTTTAAGATTAAGTTAACAGAAATATTATTAAAAAACAATTTAAATGTATCTTTAAATGATAATGAGTTTTGAAGTGATCTTGTAGTTTGAAGATGCATTGTAGTTTGAAAGTATGTTGTAATTTAAAAGTGTATAGTTAAAAGATGTATTGAGAGCTTTTAGATATTAATGATATTTAAATGTTAAATTGCTGATAAACAACACATTTACTTATGATATATGCATCAATATTATGAATAAATATATCAACACACTTACTTTTAATACTCAATTTAACACTTTCTTATCTTTATCTCTATTACTCAATCTACTACACTCACTCTATCTCTACTCAATCTCTATACTCAATCTCTACACTCATTAAATATGTTGCTCAATGCTATTACTTATTTTACTGCTTATTTTTTAAGATTTAATCTTATACATTGCTCTTGTACTTCACTCTAATGTGTAGCTGTAATGCATACATATAATACTTAATTATATTACTTAATATAGAACTCAGCAGCTAACTATATATTCTAAATTCTCATCATAATGAATTTAAACATTAAGCTTTTACTGTAAATTGCAAAATATTTAGCTTTTAACTCATTTTCAGTCTCTAAAGAAAGATCTGACTGTTATAACTGTTTATAGAAGTTTATATATGATTTAAAGAAGACATTTAATGAGTATTTAAATAACTTAAAGATTGTATGTGTAAGAAAGAAATGACAGAAATATATGAAGAATGAAAACTTTAAATGAATTAAAAACATAAAGATGATGAACTGCAGAGCTGTAAAATGAGAAAAAGATGCATTGAAGAAGATTAATTTATATTAAATTGTGAACTCAGTATTGAAGAAGATTATGAAAGAAAAGATTAAAGATGAGATCTTAAAGAAGTAATATAACTGTAAAATTTCTTATAAGACTTCTTTAAAATTATTATGCTCAATTATATTGCTTTTAATTATCTGCAGATGTCTACTACAAAGATGAGTTGAGAAATAAGTTAATAAAGAATGAGAACTGAGCTTGACTTAAAAAGAAGATTAAAAAGAAAATGTTATTTACTGAAGTTCTTGCATTAAAAGAAGAGCAGAAGTTTAAGAAAATAAAGTAAAAGATATGTTATATTTATATTTTTTATAGATTCTTTAACATTCTTTAAAATATCAATAAAGATGAAGTTATTCAGCAGAAGTGCATCAACATTAATTATTAAATTAAAAAGTATTTAACAGTTATAATTAAGTACTGAAAAAGAATTCTTAATAATATAAAAGAATAAGAGCTACACAATGCTGAAGACTCTGATCTTATTAAAATTATATATCACTTTCATAGTAAAGTTCTTGATTTTAAACACATCAATAACTTTAATTATGCATAAATATTATATCACTTAATTATAATACTTCTTAACTCTGACATTAACTAGTTACATTTAAGAGTCTGTATTTAATCAGAAGAAAGAAAATGAAAAGAGTGTTATTAAAGATGTTGATAAAACTTATGTAATGATGTCTAAAGATAAGAAATTTTTAAATGATAATTTCATTAATAAATTTGTTCTTGATGACTTAATTAATGATGATGAAGATAATAAGAAAAACATTGAATCTATTAATGATGAAGAGAGTAGTAAGAAGAATAGTAAGTAGTCATTATTAATTGAATAGAAAGCTGATTTTTAAAGATTAAAGATGTAAAATAAAAAATAATTAAATAGATTTTTAATTATTAATTAAAGATTTTTCAATGAGAAATCTCTTCATTGATACTTAATATTTGCTATATATAATAATTTTTAAACAATGTCTATCATAATTAATATTGTAAAAAACTCATTTTATATTCAGATATATGTTCTGTCACATAACTACAATCTTGTATATATTAATTTTGAAACTCTCACAACACACTATCATCAACACATCACTTAAAGTACAATAAAGTATCATTTATTTACTTAACTTACTACAATAACTCAACATCATGTCTTTATACAGCTCATCATTCAGTCAGATCTTAAATAACTTAAAAAAAATTATTTTTAAATGCTTTCAGTGATAGAACTGAGTCATTTTAATTAAGTTAATTTTGTTCTTTAACTTTTACAGATATTTCAAACTCAAAGTATGCTCTTTAAAGATCTGCAACAAAGTGAGAGTTTTAAGACTGATGAGAAATAACTATATGAAGTTAAGATACAGACATAAAGATTAAGAATTATACTTAAATAATATAAAATAATTCAGTTTGCTCAGCAAAGATCTGACAGTTCTTTGCTGAAGTAGCTAGCAAATGTGATGAAAGATTAAATGTAATGTGTGTTAACTGTTATAATATCATAAATTATTCAGCATCAAGAAATAATGAAATAATTATTATAAAATGTTATTTAAAAAGCAGCAATTACTGAAAGATGAAATCAGCATTAAAAAGACAGATTTCAATCTTTGAAGCAATGAACTTAAAGATATGCTATAATTTTCAATTATAATGCTTTAATATAATGCTTACTGTTTAACAGACAGCTCAAAAGATCATTATTAAATTATTTAATTTTATTTTTAAAGTCTTTAATCAGCAGATTCTTCAATTCATTATAGCACTCAATATATTCTTTTATACTGTTAAGTATATAAAGTTCTGAAAGCTCATTTAAATGTGTTGTGTCAATATTAAGATTTTAAATTGAAGCAAGATTGCATAACTTTTTAAGTATTGTGCTGTAAATGTCTAAAAAGATATGCTTATAAAGCTTAAGATACAGATTAAAGTCTTTATTGTATTTAATGAATAATGTTGAGAAGTATAATGCTCTATTTACTTTCTTAACTTCTTTAGTCTTAGTGTAAGAAGCTAACAGAGTCTTCTTCTGTCTTAGATGATAAAGCTTTTGTCATAAATCTAATCACACTTAAGTTAACTGCAGTCAACATCAACACATTAAATTTACTAAATAGACAGATAGCACAAGTACTCATTATTCTTTCAATAAATTATGAACTCAGATTAACAAGAGACTTCTTAAAGAAAGTGCAGACTGATTTAATGCATACAGTTCTTAATATGCTGCTTATTGAAGCAAAACAAGTAAACAGTTCTTAATATACTGCTCATTAAAGCAAAACAAGATGAGCATAATAAGCACAATGATTCAGCAGCTTAATATAAATTAAATATTGACAAATAAGTATTCTCTACATTGCTGTAAGTAGACAATACATATACATATCTTTTCTGTTATTATATTTATTTTTACAACACACTCTTTTATCTTCAATTCTTATACTGTATATCAATCATCACTATGAATCAAAAGCACAACTCATCATTCTTTACAAAGCAATGTTTAATCTCTGTTCTCACTTAAGAGAACTGTGAAAAATGATTTGTTTACATAAAGAGATGACTGACTAATAAGAATCTTTAATATATAATAAAGATCTTCATTTAAGTTTTTATAGACAACATACTTATCAGCAATATCTTTTCTTTCTTTTCATTAAGCAATCTTAATTTTAAGAATCAGCAAATTAACAGCAGAGCTCTGTTCTGAATTACAGTCTGCATTAATGTTGATGATGAAAACTATTTTATGAATAAAATCACAGTGAAAGAAGCTTGAAATGCTTTCTTCTTAAAGTATAAAGAGAAACTGTAAACAACTGAAAGACAATATTTAATAGAGTTTGTTGAATACAAGATGTTACTGAATATAATTGTTAATGAGATATGAATTTAACTCAGCAATCTTGACAGAAAGATCACTGCAACATAGTTAAGACTTAAGAATTTCATCATATTTAAGTAGCAGTTTTAAATACTGCTTTAAGCATTGTCAGTGAAGTATATTGTTATTTATGACATCATTAATGCTTAGAATGCATCTGACATTGAGATAAATCTACAGAAACTTCAGAAGAAAAAGATATAATTAAAGATGTTTAATAATGTTTTATGAACTGAACAGCAAAGACAGAACAAGAATCATTAAGAATGTTAAATCTTATAATATAATTATAGAAGATATTTAAGCTCAAACAGTAATTATTCATCATTATATAGAATTTTAATCTGTTATCTTTGTAATAATATTCATTATAAACAGAACTGTAAGTATATCTCTGTAATTTACAAGATTATACAGTCAGCAAAGCTAGTCAAGACAGTTAAGAAGTGAGTTAAGTTGACTGCAGTTAATTTGCACAGAAATAAAAGAAGAAATTAGATATATAATGTAAAAATTGTTTTTAAAGAGAAATTCAGCATACAGAAGTCTGAAGCTGTAGATAAGTTTAATAAGAAGATCACTGCTATCTTTAAGAATATCATTAATAAGATTTCTTAATCAGACTGAGTTGCAGACTTTAATGTCTCATCTTATATAATTAATAAATTTCAGCTTTTTAGTGACTCTCTGATGTGTATGTAATGACATATCATCAAAGTCAAAGAAAAAAGATTGTATATCAATTATTATGATACAGTCACTATGCAAAATAAGAATGAGAATTCAGTTTTTTTAAGTTCAACACTTTATGTTTTAAAGCTTGAAGTTAATCTTCTGTCAGAAAAGAAGATGTGTAAGAAGAAACTATTTAAATATTTTAATTATAAGAATCTCTATATGCAAAATAAGAGCAGAAAGCTCATGTTAAAAGTATTTAAGAAAGAAAGAATCTATATAGTCAAATACATTTTAAATAATCTTAATGAATTCACTTTACTCTCTGTTATGCATATACAAAGTAAGTCAGAGATCACTCTTTCAGAAGTATGTGAGAACTTATAGATTTAGATTCTTAAATTCATTACAGATATACTCAGTAAGAATGTGTAAATGAATGATGACACAGTTATGTCACATAACAATAAGATTAAGACATATAGACTTTAACATTATTAATTTATTTATCTTGATACAGCTAAGCTCTGTGATCTCTATAAGATCATTACTTTGAGCAAGTCAATTCTCATTATTAAAAACAATGCTGAAATGTATAAGATTTATGCTTTGACTAAGTTCATGAATCAGTGAGAACATAATATAAGCAAAAGAAAAGTTAACATTCTTATTTTAATCTTTATCAACATATATAAATCTCTGTCTTTGTCATTTATCAGTTATCAATACTTTCTGAAAATTGTAAATAATCATTTGTAGAAGATATAAACAATATCATTAAAGCAGTAAAACAATGTTTTACAGAAACTGTAGAAATAATGATTAAAGATTAAACTTCAGTTTGATGCAAAGATTCTTGCTGTATAAAGTGACAATGCAACAGAGCTGAGATTTATTCTTAATGAGTAATATATGTTTTTCAGCATTATATTACAGTATATAGTGTTTTATATGTTGATTTAAAATGATGTGATCAAAAAAGCAATCAGAATCACTGAGAATTCAATATATACAATAATTAAGAAGACTGAACTCTCAATAGAGTTCTGAGCAGAGACTGTACAGATTAATGTTTATTTTTATAATTGCACAGCAACTGATTTCTTAATCAATGATAAATAAGTCACTTTAGAGAAAGTGTTCACTGAGATGAAACTGTTTATTAATTATGTATATATGTAAGAATGCAAATGCTACTTCTATGTTGACTTAAAGTCTCTGTTTAAGGACAGACAGAATAAGTTTATGAACTGAGAATAAATAAGAATGTTCATGAGCTATAATGAGAAAATTACAAAGCAGTATCTGCTTTAAGCATTAGATCTTAAGTAAATCATTAAGAGTTATGTTGTTAAGTTTGCTGAAAATGAGAAAGAAGACAGTGTTAATATAAGACTTTATAGATAAACACTGAACATTCTTTTAAAATAAAAATCTGTTAAACAATTACATAAGACTGAAATTACAGCTGCCTCACTGAAACAGTTTCTGAAATCTGACATGTAAACTTACAGATTCAGATTTATAAGTTCTCATTCTGTTGTCACATTGTTAAAGAAAGAAATTACAGACAATTTATTGTTAAAGTTAACTGCAGTTAACTTTAATCACAATGCATTAAAGCTCTTCTTTTATGTCAAGATTTCTGTTAACAAGATCAGTCATTTAGATGTGAACATCTTAATTAAGAAAGTCAAGACATTTCTGTGCATTGAGATATTAAAGAGAAGATAGAAAAACAATGACACTGATTTTAATGAGCTCATGATAAAGATCTTAAAAATTATGTTGACATTGACTGTATTCATAGTCAATGATAAGAATAATGAGCACTCAGCAAGAACTGACATTTCAATTTCTCTGATATATGCTGAAGTAGTGAGAGACTCAATCTGAGAAGAGATATAAAAGAACACTATTAATGCAGAGCTGACAGTACTTACAGTGAATGATATTTAAAAAGAGACTGTTTTACTAAGAGAGATCAACATTGTAATTAATAAATAAGTATTTAAACTCAAGCTGCACACTGATGATTTTCTTAACAAATTGAAGACAAAAGTAATGATAAGAAAATTCTTACAGATGTACAGCATTGATTATGAAAATATTTTTGCATTAACTATAAAATTTAATATTCTCTGTATCTTTCTGATTCTAGTTGCAATCAAAGATCTAAAGTGTCATTAAATAAATGTTAACAATGTCTTTACTGAGTCATTTCTGAAGAAAACAATCTACATAACATTATCTTTTAAAGTTATAACTATTTCTAACTGTATACTATGCATTCTGTGCAGTCTATATGATCTGAAGCAAGCTGTTAAAGATTAACATAAACAATGTGTTACTGAGCTTCTTTAATTAAATTTTTATCAAAGCAGTGTGAACTCATGTCTTTTAATTTACACTGTTAAGAGCATTATGCTACTTCTTTATGTAAATAATATTACTATGATCTCATTAAATCTCTTAAATGTTCTCTGATTCAAAAAGTTTCTTAAGAGCTTATTTAAGATTAAGAACTTGAGAAAGATACAGAAAATTCTTAATATTTAAATAATTTGTAACTGCAAGAAAAAAATACTGCACATAAATTAAACACATTATGTCAACAAGATGCTCAGAGATCTTTATATGTAAAGTGATAAACATCAATATATTAAGATCTCATTGAATAAATATAACTCTCTTTATTCAGCTAATTTTAATGATCAGCACATATATCAAAGAAAATATCAGTAAATCATTGAAAGTCTTATGTATGCTGCAATTTATATATACTTAGACATCTTCTTTATCTTAAAATGACTAAGTCAGTACCTCAATGACTTTATAGAACATTATGAATATGTATTTAAGAAATTGTTGCAATATATATAATTAATTATCAATCTTAAAATCATGTATAAACTCAATGAAAGTCAAGATCTACTTAAATATTTTAACTCTGATTATGCATCAGACAAATTAGACAGAAAATTTATTCTAAATTATGTTTATTTGCTTAAGAAAGAATTTGTATTATGAATTAGTCAGAAGCAGAAGTTAGTGACAACATTGATTATTGAGGTTAAATATATAATCATATCAATATGTGCAAAGACTGAAGTCTGACTCACTTAGATGCTAAGAAACATGAAATTAAGCAAGTATCTTAAAGTTAATTTACATTGTGTGAGCATTCAGAAGAATGAGATTCATAAGAAAAATATATTTCTTTAGCTTAAGAAAAACAATTAGACTGTCTTGACATTAATTAAGAATGCTTATGTGCATAAGCAATTAAAGCACATCAACATCATTTATTATTACATTTAAGATCTGCACAAAAGAAATCAGATTTAAATAAACTTTATGTTTAGTCAAGACATAATAGCTGATGAACTGATTAAGTTCTTGTTAAAATAGATGTTTAAGCACTTTGTGTGTTAATTGAGACTTGATAACAGTGAGAGTCAATAGATATGAATGCATTAAGTAAGAATATTAAGAAGTATAATGCTTTATTTATTTTCTTAACTTCTTTAGTCTTAACATAAGAGATTAATAGAGTCTTCTTCTGTCTTAGATGACAGAGCTTCTGTTATAAATTTAATTACACTTAAATTGACTGCAGTCAACATCAACACATTAAACTCACTAGATAGGCAGATAGCACAAGTACTCATTATTCTTTCAATAAATAAATTAATTTAAATTATCTTGCATTTCTAAACATTACTGCATACTTTATTGATGCTGAGTAAAAGTATACAGAGATATTTTTAGTTTTTAAAGAACTAAAGAATTAATATAATGATGAAAATCTTGTTGAATATATTCTTAAGATATTAAAGAAGTAAAATCTGACACATTGATTGCTGATAGTCACAGTAGATAATGTATTCAACAATTATATATTATAATGTCATTTAAGTCAGCTTCTAAGTTAAAAGAATATTATCTGAAGTGATGAAACTGAAATTATAAACTGCATAATATATATAATTTAATTTGTAGTCAGTCAGCTATTTATATATCTGAAAGTGAACACAAAGAATGATCAGCTCATCATTACATTTAATGATGATAAATTACAAAATTTTACAATTAACAAAGACTACTTCTTTAACATTATACTGAAAAAGATCAGTATATCTTTTATAATGCTTTATTATAATGCTCATATTTATTGAGTTAATATTTTAACAAAAGTCTCATATAAATTCAATTATTAACTATTGTCATTATGACATCATCATAGTGTTTAGAGTTGTTTAAAGATTTGCAGAAGACAAATTCATGAAATATAATTAAAAATGTAAGAATTTGATGAAACTCTTTATATGATATGCTGAGTTAAGCATATAAACTATAAACTGAACTTTCTTAATGAATAGAATATTTAATTTTGACAATAAGCAGAATGAAATTTCTTAAATGTAATATAAAAGAGTAACAACATATTAAATATATGCTGCATTTTTTGAAGCACTTCAAGAACTAAATAGAGACAATAAGTGTTATCAGTAAATTAACAATTTATAAGCTGTAATATGCATACAATAATTTATTTAATCATCTTAAAAAACAAAATAAAGCAATTAAAAAGTTTAAATTGTTTTTTAATGCTGAGCTGCAGAATGTCATTAATGCATTAAAAAAGAAATTGACTCAATATTATAAAAAGACAGAAGTTAATTAAGAGTTGTTTTGTAATCTTAATGTTATATTGAATTCATGCAATAAACTTAATATATATAATGTAGAATATTTTCAATTCTCAATAAATGTTACATAATAAGACTGACATATTGTTTCAATAAAGAGAAGACTGAGAAGATTTACATTTAAAGTATAAACTTAAGTTTTGACAATATTTCAGAGTTAACTATCAGCATTTACAGAAAGAATCATTAAATGATGATTTGAGAATTCTTGACTTAAAGAAGAAGAAGATGATAGTAATGATGAGTTACATAAAAAATGTGAAAAAGCATCAAAACATATTTATAATAAAAGAAGTCTCAGATTATCTGTAAAAGTCTTCAGTGTTAAATGTAAATGCTTTAATATTTAATTATTGAAAGTTAATGAAGAAGTTAAAATCAGTAATGACACAATTTGTAAAAGATATATTTGCAATTTCTGCAGCAGATATTAAAGTTGAATACTTGTTTAACATGACTTGAGATGTAATTATATATTGTTGAAATTGACTGAATTCAGACACTATTGAGAACATTATGCTGATTAAATATTATGACATATTCATTCTTGCAACAAAAGTAATAAAAAGAATTGAAGAGAGATCTGCATTGACAATGATTATTAATAATGATGAGAAAGATTCATTAATAGATAAGCTGAATTCAACAGCAACTAAATTACATACAGAGCTTTTATTAAATCATTACTTCAGTGATAATGATCTTTATGATGATAGTAATTATAAGAACAACATTAACTTCAATTTTTATAATTATAATCAAGATAAGAACATTGATCTAAGACTTAATAACAATGATTATAATTAAATTTTAAACACAGAAGTAATACAATTAAGTGTTATAAGTATCTTGAATAGTATACACTCAGAATATGTAATCATTAATGATGATTATAGTTATGAGTCAAGAAAAATTAAAGATTATATGAATTCATTATCTAAAAGACTCACTACAGCAATCAATGTATCAGCTATTAAGATCATTAATAATGATTTAATAATCACTGATCTCAATCTTTAAATCATTTACTTAAATAACTCTGCTCAAAATACATTGACTATCAATATACACACAGTCTTAGATACAATACAACATTAATTAAAAGAGAAAAGTCTTCTTTATTAATAAAGTAAAAATTGTTAAAAGCACTACATTCATACTTAAAAGCACAGATAAAGTACATTAAGTTCTTAATTACTTCAGTATTACAATTTTATAAGAGACAGAGTTTTCTATTTATTGATATCATTAATGATTATTTAAAGTCAAGAGAAATTCATTCTTTCTTATCTGAAAATAATGTTGATATTCATTAATTTAAGTGTCAATAATCTCAGTAAACATATATTTAACATAATTTTTAATTTAAACATTAAATCTCTTTACTCTTTCTATACAGTTTATAAACACTTCAATTTTCTTAAATTGCTTGTGATAAGTATAAGTTACATGTAAGTTAATAGTATTGAGTGAAGTATTAAAATTGAACATGCTCAGATATAGAAAATAATGTTTAAGAGTTTTTAAAAATATTTAACTTTACTTAAAGTATCAGAATTCATTCTGATTCTTTGTATTTTTATTAACATTATCATTATTATCATTATAATAATCTTCATTCTTTTTATCATTATTCTATATCTTTGCTGAGTCTTCTGCCTCTTAATCTGCATCATTAATAGAAATTAAAATTTATAATATTGACAGTTAATCTTTATTGTTGATCTTAATTTATAAATATAGTTAATCAATAAGAAGCTAATAGACAATTGTAAAGAGCATTATAATAAAGTAATATAATTATATTTAATTAATTTATATCTTAACTTCATCACTCTTTGACATTGAAATAGCAGTCTATGAAGTTTAAAATTTAATTAAATCTTTGATAGATAAACAGTGCAGAATTAATATATTTTGTTTTTTTTCAATATTGTTTTTTTAATATTTGTGTGTATAAGTTCATCAAGTTTAAGAAAGATACACTCATCATTAATGTTTTTATTCAGCATTATTTAAACAAAAAAAATTACTGTAACTTTATTTTTATTATTACTTAATATCATCTTTGTTTCTTCATTTTTATCTGCAAAAACATTGAACATTGTTAAGAGCTGATAATTATAAAATGAAACAACATTGACTTTTGTCTTTAAAGTTATTATAAAGAAGTGTTAAAAATATAATATATATTAATGATTTTTCTTGTCTGCTATGTGCTCTGAATTAAGTATGCTGCTATTAAAAATCTATATAACAAGATTTAAATTCTTATCTTCAGCTATAATAAATTATTTATAGTTATTAAATTAAATAATTTGTTCTTAATGCTTAACTACTTCATTTAAACAGTTATCTCAATAACTTTAAATATATTTGTTTGCTTTTTCAATTTAATTATATTAACACAAACTAAATGTCAAATAAAGTTAATATATCTTTTCTTTAATTATTAAGAAAGCACTCTTTACTTTAAGAAGCTTATGCAGAGCTTGTATTTCTTTAATAATTATAATTAAATTATTTTACTGAGCAATATCTTCATTCTTCTTTTGCTTAATCATCACATTTTAATTTATAAAATAGATCACTACAAATGAAGTTAAAGTTTAATACAAAACATTATAATCATTTATTAATATTCATCATGCTCATTTTCTGCATATCTCTTAGCAACAATCTTCTTTCTTATCTTAACTGCATATTTTGCTCTTTAAATTCTCATTTTAAGCTTTTTATATTCTGAATTATATTTAAAATCTATATTCAATTTATTCATTGTCATATCATTCTGCTTTTAAGCCTCTTCAATATCAGCATTTATGAATACATTAATCATTGAAGAATGTGATGAAATCAATTTCTGAGTGATATCAGAATGTAAAGAACTCAATAAAAGAATAAATAAAAAAAATTTAAATTCTTAAATATAATTTAGTCTCTGATTTAATACATATTTTGTGTATTACAATTGAGTGTTATAATAAGTGAAGTTACATACTAGATTTTGAGTCAAAAGAAATAAAAGAAGCAGCTAAAGTACTTTGAGGCAGTGCAGCATTGAGTGTGAATTTAAAGTAATTAATAAATATTTTTATTTTTCTTTATTAATCAGCAAAGTCTTCTTTCTTCAGATGTGCAGTCATGTTTAAGATAGATAGATTAATTTTATTGATTTTTTTCTTTTTTTTCTTTTTAAATTGAAATGAAAAGTCTGATGTATTAATAAAATGTGTTTTCTTACTGATGAGTTAATCTAATTTAATAATAAAAGATATGAAGTCTGATACTTTTATTATGTTAATGAATTGATTCAATTCAGTAATAAAGAGTATGAAGTCTGATACTTTTACTATATTAATAAAAATAATCTTTACACTTAATTTTCTCTATTTTGATGATGTATCTCTAAAATAAAAGTCAGCATCATATTTCTTTATTATTTACTTTATTTATATGATGCAAAAAAAATATAAAAAGCTTAATACAAAAAGTAAGATGTTCTGTAGAAAAAAAATGTAGAAAGTGTTGTGTTAAAGATAAATGAATTTGTTAAGTCTTTATATTATTATTTATTTATATGAATGTTGTGTTTTTGTTATCAGTGAATTTATAGATAACTAAGATTAATTTAAATTAAGCTGCACAATTATTTAAATTTATTAATTTATAATCATTTCTTCTTAAGTTTACTGTTATCATCAGGTAAAGTCAAGAGATAAAAAGCTGTCTTGCTAAATAAGTAAGAGATCTCAGCTATATAGTTGTCTGACTATTACATCATAATGATAGATAGACAGAAGCAATTTCTCATAATGATGAATAAAGTAAGATTGAATGTCTAAATGAAAAGAAATGATGAAAGATCATAATGATGAATTAATGTGAGAAGAAGAAAAGTGCCAGTGTTATAACAAGTTATTAGTTACAAAAAAGACATCAATTTCTAATGTTACTTTCTCTGTTCATTCTTGTTCTTGCACTTCATCAAGATTCTTTCATTCTTCATATTCAACATTATTCACTCATCTTCTATTATCTTAATCATCTCTGCATCTATTGTTCTGTCATTTTCTCTTAAATATTCAATAATGAAATCTAATATATCAATCATCTCTATCAAGATGCTCTGAATCTCTGCTGCATAATTCTTAATAGTGCTCAGTTTTTCTTTCAAAATGATGATGTAATTCTTCACTTCAGCAATATAGCTTCATATTTTGATCACTGTTTTCATTTATTTATTCAGATATACATTTAGTTAAACAGAGCTATCAAGTAACTTTTGTACTATGACTTATAGAAGAGATACATTGATGATAAGAATTGCAGTAAATAAAGATTGTAACTTAATTGATGCTGCAGCTAATCTTAAGATGAGTAGATTCATTAATTATTATTTATTCATTAAGAAAACATTAAGTTCTGCTTTGTCTGTCTTCTGCTTAGATATTTAAGATATAATAAATAATGTAAAGACATTAAAGCTGATTGCTGTTTACAGTGATGTGATCATTTCAATAGATATAATGATGATATTAAATGCAATCAGATCTTAAAGTGTTGACTTTGATGACAGTGTTGACTGAATAAAGAAATTTAAGATGAGCTTTGTTACTAGATTTAATGTAGATGACAACATCATTATGATGAATGAAGCTGAGTTTAATGATGATGATGATGTTATTGCAGTAAATGAAGTCATATTGATATTTTAATGTAATGAGTCAACTTAATTCAATGATTCAGCTTTTATAACTTTTGTAATAGACATTTCTGCTTTGTTATCTTTGACAATCTTCTTTAATTTAAAGACTGATTGTAAATTAAGATGTATGATCTTGTTGTTAAGTTAAAGTGATTTATCATCTTCAATTTAATGTATATTATAATGTATCTTTATATCTGCTTCTCTTCTCTCTTCTTCACATAACTGATAATAGTTCTTAAAAACAGCATAGCAGTCCTCATTAACATTGTTCATTATAACAATCTTATTATTATAGTTAATTCTTAAGACTCTGATATTCTTCTGCTGATCAAAGTCTACAGATTATATCATATCTCTCTTGTTTCTCTGCATCTTTCATATAATCATGTAAACATTGTAGTCATCAAGTCTTACTTTATTTAATGATGATTCATTTAGATAATCTGATGTTTCAGTATAGAGCTTTTATTCTTTTTATACTATCTAAAAAATGTTACTTGCTTTAACTATATCAATCTTTTTGTCTGATTTCTTATCACATCATAATTCATAATTCATTAACTCTGAGTTTTTCTTTCAATTAATCATTTTGACATCTCATGATATAAAGAATGAATAGATGTTGTATGTGTCTTATAGAAATGATTAATGAGCTGAAATTGTGTAAAAAATGTAAAGAATAGTAGTTGATAAAAGTTCTGATGAATAATGATGTTGTTTATTTTTAAATGTTTATTTACTTTTCTAATATCTGCTGTTTGAGTTTAGATCATGTATATGAAATTTACTGCTTAAATAAGAAATGCTGTTATATAATTATGCATTAAATGTTTATCTCAATTTATACAGTCATACTAGCTCTTTAGCATTTCTTAAATCTTTAATATTGACTCAGCTGTCAAATTCTGAGCTATACTTTAGTCAACAAACTAAATATTCAGTAGTCATGTCTCTATCTCTTTAATATATTCTTTTAAACAGCAGTTTTTCAACTTCTTACTTCTTCTCACTGTTCATTATAACTTCTTCTGACTCTTCTAATCTTAATCATCAATATGAGTCATTGATATGAGCTGATTTCAGGTATGCTACTGATATAACATCATAAATGTATTAACTCAATAATAATTCTAGCTAATATATTAATTTTTCAACACAATTCAGAACTTTCAGCAGACTCATAAACTGCTGTCTCAGCTTTTTTTTTTTTTTTTTTAGACTGAGTAGTGTATAGCTCTTATATAAATGTAGATTTATCAAATCTCTCATCTTAAAGTAGAGAGATTTATGTTTTCAATTGTAGTAATACTTCATTGTTATAGTGATGTATACTATTGCATCTTTGACATCTATATGTACTAACTAATACTGATTCATCATTATAAAAGTAACTAACTTTCTTTTCATTTATTCTTCATTATAATTAAAATCTATTTACTCTGTGTCAGACTCTTCTATCTGAAGCAAGTTCATAACTTTACACATTTGCATATCAAAAATGATCTGATTAAGACTGAATCTGATTGAACTGTACTTAGTCAAGTTGTTTAAAGTAACTTATAGATATGTCAGTATAAATGATCAGAGATCTGACTTTTTTAAAGTTATTAATTAGTATTAAAATGCAATTTTAACTGTTTGTAAACTCACAAGCCTCTTATCTATAAGAGGCTGATGAGTAAGATATGTAGCAATGTGAAACACTACATTACAACAGCTATTTGATGAAGTTCTGATGTTAAAGTCTTGTATTGATAAAGATTAACAATTAAGAAACTTAAAAGATTTATATGTAAAGGCTGTCTATATAATACTTTGCTTATCAATCATTGTGTAAGAAATTTAGCTATGATTCAGTATAAATACATAATGATATCATGACAATTGTCTTTTCTTCTATGTGCTGATTCTTCAGCACATTAATGTATCATCAGCATTATAGATATATCATGATTTTGTAAAATCAGATCAGCAAGATGTAAGCAATGATTCACTTAACATTCTTATGTATTTCACTTGTTGTCTATCTTAGCTAAACTGATGATCTTGTGTAATACTTCAAGTTTGTTACATTCAGATAGATGATGATTCAGCTTTGTTTAATGAGAAATAACATGCAAAACATAAATAAAATTAACTTTTCTTTGTTTCTGAATCAGTTAGATTGATGATCTCTTTGTTTAATTGCAATATATAAGAAACTCTTTCTCACATATAACTTGCATTCATTCTATCTTCAACATCTTAATATATCAAAGTTGTAGCAACTTCATGTCTTTGAACAGCATTTCTCTCTTATAACACTCTGTAAATGACATGATAGCAACAGTGTAACAACAGTAACATCATAATTATTAAGAAAAATAAAAGAGATATTCTTTCTGCTGTATCTTTCATTAAGAATTCAGCAGAATTGTTAATGATTTCTGTATATATAGTATTTAAGACATCAACATATTCTTATAATGTTGCAGTTTAAGAGATGCATTCATACAAATATGAAGAAATGCAATAAGAAATCTTCAGATTCTTATTGTTCTCATCATTAAACACTGTTCATTAACACAATCTTAAACATTAATAAGTTAACAAACTTGTCAGAATCAATTCTGAAGATTAAGTCTGTAAGAACTAAGTTAATTAAGAATGTAACAGATATTGTAAATAACATCATTAACATACTTGCTCTGCTGAAATGAAATGCAGAAACAGAATGTGATGAAGAAGAATGTTAAGCACAAGAAATGTAAGCATCTTAAAATAAATTTGTCAACAAAATGTCTGCACAACAATGATGAGATGTACACTCTGAATAGTGTTGTTGTTCAGAAAAGACAGCAGTAAAGATTCTGTCACTGTATATAGATGCAGTTATATTTATTTAATCTTTCTGACAATAAAACACTGTCTTTTTGCACTTCACTTTCTTAAGTTACAGATAAGCTGTTGTTGACAGACTTAATTGAAAATGCTTGCTTAATAATTGTCACTGTGTTGTTAACATCACAGAACAATATCTTTAAGACATAATTGATTTGCAAGAAATCTGCTGCTTAGAAGAGTGCTGAGCTTAAGACTATAATTAATAAATATTTCTCTGCTTTACATTATACATCACATTTCTCTTTAACAGTAACATCATTACATACATTGCATCTCAATTCTGTTTTTACCTCAGTTCTCAGAGATGTCATCACTTCATAATATTATATTTTTAACAATTTCTCTATTTTCTTATTCATTCATACTGACATCATCTCAATGTCACATCATAATTATTACATCAACAACAAATTAAATTCTCTCTGTTGTCTTCACTGTTTCAAGCATATCAGCAACAACATCAGTCAGTGCAATGTTGTTAAGAATTAAAATTGTAATTATTACAAAATGCTTTAAAAGCTGTGCAACTCAGTTTAACAGAAAGTTTCTTGTTATTTTGTAACACATTAATGATAACAGATCTTTACATTCTTTAATTGCTGAATTAACAATTTGTATGCACTTATTAATTATATCATCATTATAACAGTCAATAATGTTCATCAATCTTGACTTCAGTGTTGTCTTAATCATATACAGACATCATTTATTAAGCATATCATCATTTACATTACTCATATTATAAAGCATCACAATGATCATCATAAATCTGCAGAGATTCACAATCTGTTGTTGCTCATAATTTAAGAGCAGTAAGCAGTCACTGTAATGTAGATATTTATATTAAATATCTTTTACTTTATAATTTATTTTCTTAATTCTCTTGCACTTTACTGTCATCATTATGTTGCTTACTTCACTTCAAATATGAGCTTTTCTTTCTTCAATTAAGTAACAACATCTCAGAAAGCTCTTGTAACTCAACACTGTGACTTAGTTACTTCAACAATAATTATAACACTGATAAGTAGTCACTGTTCTTATCTTTTATTTCTGATAGTAATGCAGATACAGAGATGACAGAGTGATTTAATAGTGTTTTGCTGATGTATTAATTGTGTTTTGACTTCACTTTTTTTAGATAATACTATGTAAAATATTTTTAATAGAAGTTTTTAATTTCTTAAATCTCATTTACACTTTTACTTTCTCTCTGTCCTTACATCATATTCTTGTTACAACACTTTTACATTTCTTATATTCTTTACTTAAAGTCACTCATTATATTCTGTTAAATATTCTATTTACTTAACTTCATATTATAACTGTTTTCTTCTTTATCTCTTATTTAAGATCTCTTTGATCTCATATTCTTTCTCATCATTTATGAGATTCAAGAAGAGCAGTTCTGATGAAGAATTATTGTTTAGACAACATTTATGAAACTTTAAATATGAGATATAAAATACATTATAAATTCTGTAATAAGCAGACAGAGTCAGTCAGTATGCTTATTTGCTAATAAGATTAATAATTTAAAAAGATTTAATGAATTTATACAACAGTTTCTTGCTTAATCTGTGTTGCTTTAAGTTCTTAATGAACAATAACATCAGATTGCTGATATTGTAGCTTTTTTAAACATGATTTTTGTCAAAGTACTTGACTTGCACTTTTACAGCAACTTATCATTGCTTTATCATTATAATACAGATTTTCTTCATTTACTGTGCTCAGTCTTTTGCTGCTGACACTTTCTCTTTATAAATGTTATTCTTAATGTATTGAGCAATTCTTAAATGATAGCTCATTAATATCTTGAACAATGTTTAATCAGTTGTTGCATATTTTCTGTTTGCATATATAAATTTTGTTATTGACAGAAAGAACATTCAGTCATCTTATTCTTTACAACAGTAATAATATAGATAATATTTTAAAATTTAATTTTATCTTTTAATTTAATCATTAGTTTGCAGATAAAAGACAGTGCTTAATCTTTGCTTTATTTAAAGTTGATAATAGAATTCAAATCAATATGCATTAATAAAGATTGATTCTTAATTTAAGATAATATCTTTAAGTTCTTTATAGTAACATATGATCTGTTTAATATATATGTTAGTTAACTTGATTGCAGTGAATTTTTTAATAACAGAGATATATTGAGTCATCTTTGTGAAATAATTCATAATTATTAGTATAAAGTCATAAACATCAGTCTCTTATCTGCTAAACAGCAAGTCAGTGATTATGTTCATTGTTATTTTCTTTTATGATTAAGTAAATAATGACAACAACTGTAATTTATCATATGAGCAGTGTCTTAATACTTGAATTCTTAAACATCATTTATTATATTAACTCAATAATACTTTCTAAACAGCAGATCAATTGTTCTGTTTACTTTATAATGTTTTGTTAAAACATCATTATGATGCAGCTTCATAAGCTCATTCTTAACAGCTTCATCAGATAATATATATATCTTGTTTTTGTGACAAAGTAATTCAATAAAATTAAACATTTACAGATTATCACTGATATCTTAATAACTACAGTTACTCTGTAATTTCAAGTCTTGTCACATCTTTACTATTAAAACATCAGTGTTCTGCAAAAGATGAACAAGTTCAAGAAAGAATGATTATCTTTTATTATATATTGTTTTGCTGTCAGTCACTTTCTGAATCAATACATATAAAATGAACTATTTATAATTAGTAATTTCAGCAACAAAGTTAAGCAGCTCTTCTGCTATGTTATGTATAGATAAACTAAATGTATAATCATTATTCTCTAATTCATTTCTGAATAAAGACTTTCTAAATCTTTTATTATCTTATTCTTAACAGTGATGATCTTCAGCCTGAGTACTTAATCAATATTCTTTTAATAAAATAATCAGCATAATTTGCAGATTTAAGCTTTAAGCATTGATCTAATTAATTAAAGCAATAATGCTTGATTTTAACTTTTAAAATAATGTAATCAGCTTTTATTGCAATGTTAACAGCAATCTATTTATGTTCTTCTTAACTTTGTAGTCAGAGCATCTCAACAGCACATTAGTGAGATTTATTTTTTTTGATTAATGTGTAATTATAAAATCATAAGCAGCTAGCTTTGTGACTCAGTGTGTTTGTCTTTTATTTAATGATTTTACATTCATAAATTCTTGTAGATTATTATGATTCATAAGTACCTCAATAAGATAACAACTACTCTTAAGATAGTGTCATCAATGTTTAAATGCCTTTACAATTGTCAACAATTCTTAATTATAAATTTCATAGTGTGTTTTAACTGAATTTAACTTTCTTAATCAGAAGACAACAGAATGTCATTGAGCATTTATTTAAAGCTGTAAGTAAATACTTATCAGCTTAATTATTAAAACATTAATTTTAACTTAAGCTCTTAGCTTTGAGTTAAAGTGTGTCAGAATAGATGTTTGTATAAAGATGTTGTGAAGCTTGTAAAACACTTACACTGTCATTTATAATCATTTAAATGCATCTATCTTCTTGTCATTCTTACTGTCTTTTAACAGATCAGTTAAAGAAGCAGTGATCTTAGAATAGCTTTGTATAAAGTGATGATAAAAGTTTGTAAATTCTAGAAATATTTGTATTTCATGATAGCTTCTAGATATCAGTCATTTCTTTATGATTTTAACTCATCATTGATTCATCAAAACATCAATAGTGAAGATGATGAACTTAAGAAATTTCATTTATATAATATGAAAAGTGCACTTCTTTAGGTTTGCATACAATTTAAATCATTAAAGTCACTTTAGAATTTGTTTTACATGACTTTAATGTTCTTTTAAAGAACTGAAATAGATCAGAATATCATTTAAATATATTACATAAAAGACATCAATTAATCTAGTCAACATTCAGTTAATATAGACTTGAAAAGTTACTGAGGCATTAATCAGTCTGAATGACATAATTATGTACTTAAAATGACTATAATGTATACAAAACACAGTCTTTTACTCATTATCTTTCTTGATTTTAATGCAGTGATAAGCATTCTTAAGATTTAGTTTGATGAACATCTTAACTTCACTTATGTTAGATATATAACCCACGATAGCTATGCTATTAGTGTGGTGCCACCTTCTAACAGGTTATGAGCCCAGGTTAGTGCATGATAACTTGCGTAAAGTGGCGCCTAGGCCACCTCTGCCGGTGGTTCAAGTCCATGGTGAGGGAGTAAGTCCAAAAGGTCATGAGTTCAAACCGCTGTCTGTGCGCACCCTTTACACCTGCGGGTCAGTTGCGGGCCGATCGCGGGTTAGGGAAAGTGTTAGATATATAACCCATGATAGCTATGCTATTAGTGTGGTGCCACCTTCTAACAACTTAAATAATTAAGTGTCTCACTAATCAGCAGTAAAGAATGACAATTCTTGACAGTAATTTTGTTAAGATCTTTATAGTTAATATATAAACATAAATTTTCTTCATTTTTTAAAATAAATAGAACTGATACTTCTGCAGAGCTAACAGAATGTTATATTTATTTCTTTGTTAAGATGTCATCTAAATATTCTTTAAGCACTTATAGCTCTGTTTCTGACAAATTATAAAGTAAATTATAAAGTAATTTATGTCTCTCTGTCTCTATGACATAATCATAATCTTAATGAGATAATAATTTGCTGACATTCTCTTCAGAGAATACATTCACATATTTGTTGTATTGCTAAGATAGCATCAACATTTTATTAACAATATGTACAGCAGTTGTTGATGAGTCTGATTCAGGCATCATCAACAATGTATAAACAGTAGATTGATTTTAAATGTTATTGATAAACACTTCAGACTCATTAATAGTCAGAGACATTTATTTTATTTTATAGTATTATGTATGCAAGTCACAATTGATATAAATACATTGTCATTTCAGATCTAAGAGATCAAAGATGAGTTTAGATTCATTTTTATCTAAAATATAGAATAACTGCTCTTCAGTTTGCTTTTATTTTTAATTGTTGATGAGTTTATGCTTCATTAAATATATATTATAACAGTAAACATATTGTTCTCTCAGAAGCTCTGATCTCAGAAGTTTTACATTAATTCATATCAGTTAATGAACAACAACATATTACTAAGATATTACATTGATCTTTGCTGCAATGTTTAACAATATATTAATAAAGACTCAATTAAATTCAATTTAAACTTAATCTTTCTTTATAATACTAAATTTCTTTATGATTTCTAATTTAATTTTTATTGCTAAAGTGCAGTCAACAAAACTCTGTCTTTTTTTGTCTTGACTGCATTAATCTTAATGTAATTAAGATTTTTCAGAAAATTTCTGCAATTCTTTATGAATAGGCTGAGTGCGCAGGTTGCCTATAGGTCACACAGATCAGAGTTGAGTTTAAGTATTGAGTTGAGTTGAGCTAACTTTTATTCAGCTAAGTCAGGTACAGGTTAATTTGATCTAATCTGTGTAGAGTTATGAGTTTTTTGTAAGTTATATATAGTCTTAGTAAGCATGTGTATGCACTTAGTAAGCACATACACATGCTTAATAACATGTGTTTCTAATGCGCACCTTCACAAAAAGTCATGATTTTCATAACTTATTCAGTAATATATCTTGTGACCATGTAATTTATCCCTATATGGCTAGTTAAGATGTAATTTATTATGACTAATATATCAATAAGCTTTCACATTTTTGAGTTCTAGCTCTAACCTTACTCATAATGACTAGCTTAAAGTTCTTAAGCTTAATCTATGCAAATATAAGTAAAGTTAATCTGTGCACAAACTCAATCTGACTCAACCTGAACTCTAGTGCAGGTTCAGATTAAGTGCACTTTTTTCTGATCTGACTTGACTTTACACTCAGTCTATTTATGAAATGATTTAATCTCTCACAGTTATAGCACTTATTCTTCTTAACATCAGTCTCAAAACAGAGTTTATTTACATTATTATGATGACTTAATTTTGTAATCTTAGAATTAAGATAATTGTTCTGCTGCAGCTTTGTCATTTAAATAAAAGAATGTAAACAGTGTTTATAGATTTTCTTGACAGTATAACTTTAAATTATATAATTATTTACAAACTGCTGATTAATCTCTAGCTTAATGATCAGAACTATTAGACTTTTTCTTATTTTTAAGAAATCTTAATAATTGATTAAAGCTGCTTAAATCTTCAATTAAAGTTTTATAAAGAGATAACTTATTCTCTATTTCTTTATATAACTTGAAAGCTGATCTTTCAGTATGCTGAAATATATTATAAAAGCTTAAATTAATTAAATAAATTTTTATATAACTTTTTAGTATTTTTGTATTATATTAAGTCTGCAGTTCACTGAGTTCTCAACAAGATTAAGTAGAAACTCTGAAAAGAATATTTATGATTTGTTATTTAAAAATTTATTCTCATTAATATGACAAAATTATGCATCTCAAGATTCTTCTGCTAAGAACTGCATAACAAAGAGAATTTTATTGTAGTCATTAAAGAAGTTTTCAGAGATCAAGTAAAATGTTGTTACAACATTGTGTATAAATTTAATATATTTATAAATAAACTTTTCATTATATATAAGCAAGTTCTTTAGCTGTTGCGTTCATTTTGCTGAAAGTGTATACATAACTTTAAATGCATGTCACTTTGTTAAATTTAAAGAGTTAATGAAAGCATAAAAAGATTCTGTATGCAGTTTCTTCTTAGATGAGATTTAAGAATCTTTATTTCTTAAAAGTTTGTCAATCTCATTATATATGTTAAATGCTTATAATTCATAATTAATTTTCATGAATTATTATCTTTTCTCATCATTAATCTGTCTAATTTCAGTTAAACAGATCTGTTCATTTAAACATTAATTCTTTTTTTTACAGTCTAAATAACAGTCTAAATCTCTGCAGATTCTCATTCTTCAGAGATTATTTAAATTTTAATATAATTAAAGAATGATTTTACTCTATTTTGCTGACTTTTAGTCTGCATATTGCAATGTAATGAATTGTCATTCTTTAAAAAGATAGAGTTGTTAGAATTGTGAATTTACAAGCCTCTTATCTATAAGAGACTGATGAGTAAAATATGTAACAATGTGAGATACTATGTTACAATAGCTATTCAATGAAGTTTTGATGTTAAGATCTTGTATTGATAAAGATTAATAACTAAGAAACTTAAAAGATTTATATGTGAAGACTGTCTATATAGTATTTTACTTATCAATTATTGTGTAAGAGATTCAGCTATGATTCAGTATGAACACATAATGATATCATGACACTGTTTAATTGATTGCTTCTGAGCTACTGTTCATTTGTGAATGATAAACACTTAAGTAGAGCAAATCTATCTTAAGTTGCTTAAATACTTTTTTTTACAGACTCACTAAAAATTTGCAGTCTTAATTTAATATGATTGTTCTAGACAAATCTCAGTTTAGCAGTGCTAAACAGTTTAGTAATGTAATTACTTAATTTTCTGTTGTTATGATGTCTTGATCAGATATAAGAGTAATAGCTTTGCTGAATTTATCAGTAACTGACATAATTGTGTTATACTTATCTGACTTTGATAATGATAAGATTAGAATAAAGTTGATTGTCAATGTATGAATAGAGCAAGAAGATGTAATTATTGACTGTAAGATATCATAAGATTTGTGATGTAATGTTTGACTAAGTTGACATTGTGAGCAATGTTATATGTATTTATGAAGATTCTTTAATAGATTATAGAAATACAACAAATCAATTAATCTCTTATGAATTTATGCATATTCTGAGTAATCAATATTGTCATAGACTATCTTGAACATTCTGTTATAAAAACTCTTAAATATATATAGACAGAGCTCTTTCTCAAGATCTTTATAGAAGATAAGATCATCTCTTATTTTATATGAAAGTTTTGCAGCATCAAGTCTCAGAGTGTTGTTTCTTTTTAATATCTGTAAAATGTGTTTTCATTTTGATTCTTCAGTATGTTCATGCTTAATATTCTGCTGCAATTAATCTGAGACTTTCATCAAGATTCTCATGTAAATAACTGTTCTCAAGTCAGTTTATAAAACTTTCAATATAAAGTTGTCTGTTTCTGATTGATTCTCTTAATTGACTAAATGCTCACAAATATTATTATCACTAAGCAATTAAGACAGAGCATCTAATATTATGTTTGATTTTTTAAACTTATAGTAAATGTTTAGATGAAAGTGCTGAAGATATTTAGATATTTAAATAAGATATAAGTTAAGCTTCTTCACTGCAGTGATATTTAGACTGAACTGATGACTAATTCTTATTAAAATTATATAATCAGTATAAATAATTACATTTTTTGCTGTCACTTCTATCATGTATCTGATCTTCTTAACTACTCAAATCAATTCTGTCACTTCAAGCTCTGTTGATCAGTATTACATTTCAACATCTTGAAGTAATCTGCTTAGAAATAGAACAGACTTTATAAACTTTTTGTTTTGAAGTACTATCTTCAGTGATCTTTTTTGTGTAATATATATGTGTTTTAAAGTCAAATTCTTTAAATGCATTCAGATCAATGTAGAGTTGCTGTTTTGATAAGAAATGTATCAGAATAATTGACTGAGAAAATAAAGACTGAAGATAATGAAAGACATTTAGCTTCTTTAAGATTAACTTATTCAATCTAATAATAATGATTATTTGCTTTTTAGTGTTTTCTTTTGTCTTTTTTGCTCAAAGATCTTAATTTAAGAAGATCTTTTGCTGCTAAAGTGACTTGATGATAGCTGTGTAATGTAAGATATATTATCATAGATAATCAGTTAGATCAAGATACTTTTTTAATTAACTCAGACTTAAAGAAAATCTAATTCTGAATATTGTAGTTAACTTATCTTTTAAAGTTACAAGACTTAAAGCATCTACTTGTTGACTCAATAGCTGAATGAACAGATATGTTAGATAGAATTTCTTTAATAAAAGACAGATTTTCATTTTGTTTAATATGTTAAATATGTTGTAAAGATGATTCAAGTGCTCTTTTAACATATTGAAGAAAATAACAATATTGTTAACATAAATTTTAATATATAATCTCTGTTGTTGTAGAATTCTATCAATCATTCATTGAACATACATCAGTAAGTTTCAATATCTTATAACTACAATCTTGAAGATTTTCTAATCTCAGTGTAAGATGACAGTTAAACAGTGTTGATGTATTCATTTTATTCTTCACTGATAGAAGAAGAAGCTGCAGTCAACTGTGAAGATATATTTGACTTCTTAAACTGCAGTTAAAATGTCAGTCTGATTAGATACTGAATAGACATTCAGCATGATGATTTTGTTAAATACTTAAATGTCAACTATTACTCTGTCTTTTTAAGTCTTATTTGATAGATTTTTTCATATTATGAAACAGAGATAGATAAAAGAAATAAAGCTTGTAGTTTACTTTAAACAGTCTTGTGTCTGTAACTTGTTAAACATCATATTAATTATTTCATAATTCTTTTGCTCAACTAAATATACACATACTTGTTCTGACTTGTACTGAGTCTTTTAATCATCAATGAATAAAATATTCATTCATTCTTTCTTTAAAATCTTTATCAAGTTGTCTTGATTCATTTAAAGATGAGAATATGAGTGCACAATCATTGCAATTTAAGTCATTACAGCATTAAACTCATAAATCATTACTTTATGTATGATCTTTCTCTCAGAGCTAATCATCATTCTTAGATAAAATGTTATCACTGTAATTAACAGGCTTCAGAAACACATTCTAATTCAATTTGTTCATTTTTTAATTGTAAAGACTGCAAATTTCAAATTCTGTAAATTGACTAAATAACATCTGTTAACTTCATATTTCACAACATGCTCAAGACAGATTTTTTATAAAATGATAAGAGGCACATTCAAGTCATTTTGCACTTGTACTGTCAATAAAGTATAATTAACAATGTAAATATATATCACTATGTTCTCTGTGTGACAATCTGATTCAAACAGAAGATCATGATTTTAAGATAAGACAGTCTTGACTATTAACACATTTGTGTGACTTCTGAGCTGTATAATTATATTTTTATAAGTCATTATGATCTTTTGCACTGAGTTAATTAACTGTGTAATGACTGTTAATAATAATTCAATATCATTACAACTACTTACAATTGCTTTTCTGCTTAAAAGCATGATAGAAATATTCTTTAAAACAAGAATATTGATGTTTATAAGCATCTTAATCTTCAGATTATTGATGATATGCATTTCTTTAATGATTACTGCTAGTTGATCATTATTGTCAGGCAGATAAATGATTAAAATGATGTATTCATCATAATGATGAATTTCAGTTCTTAATTCTTGAATCACAATGAGCAATAAGATTCATTTAATTAAGATATTTAAAATCTGTTTCTTTAAAAAGCTTCTGTTAATTAGACTTATAATGCAGTCTGTGTTGAGATAGATTGACTTTTCTTTTGTTATGAATGTCAGTTTTGCTAAGACAGTAATGTATCTTCAGTTCTGAAAATCATAACTGATAGACACATAAGAGAACAAGCTAGCTATAAATCTAATCAGTGTAGATTCTGACAGTTTAACAGATTTTAACTTTTAAATTATCTTATTAAGCTTCTGTTTAATCAATTTTCTGCTGTTGTACTTGTTGCACACATGCTTGTGCAATTTGTTGTTGAACAGAAAGATTTTATGACAGTTATAACAGTCATTTTATATTTCAGTTATGTAATTTACATTCACAGCTTCTTCTTCATTCTTTTTGTTCTTCAGTTCTTGCTTTTAATTTAACTCATAGATCTCTTCTTCTTTCTGAATATTAAGCATATTAACTTTTTAATATATATCATTGTAATAGATGTTCTCAAATTCTTAATAGTCAGTCTGATCATTAACAGAAGATTCATTCTTAAAAGAATTTACTTCTTAAGTGAAGTATACTTAATTACTGTATTCACTGCAATTGTCTCATCATAAAGACTTATTGTCTCTGTTTAAACAGTTAAACAGTTTTTTAATCTGATTTTTAAATCTTTAATTCAATGTATTTGTCTCAGATAACAATCTTTTATTTTTAAAAATGATTTAAAGAGATGTCTTAAAGCTCAATTAAGTGTTTAACAAAGTGTTTTGTGAATAAAGTTGAAATTGTTGTGACTGATTATTAGGCTGTCATTGTGATCTGAGTGAATATAAGAAATTGTCATATCTTAATGATGAATATGATAAGTAAAAGAAAGATTGACAGTCATAGTTATCTTAATCATAATTGTTGTAATCATATTGATCTTGCTGATTTCATTGAACAAATCTATTAGATTAAGAATTGTACAAATAGCTATTGTATTAATTTGTCTATTTAATTAAAAGAATATTGACAAAATCTTTGACAGATATTTTATTCTTAGATTCATTAATATCTTATTGAAGAAACATATCAATATGCATTTATATCTAAATTATCAGGCTAAATTCTGATTCATCTTGATTACAGCTTTTAACAGCAGTCATAAGAATAATAATGTATTCTATTAAGCTACAATGATTTTTAATGTCTTCAATGATGTATCTAATCAAGTTAAACTTATTTTAAGCTTTACTAAGCAATACTTTAAAGCATTTCTTTAGTGTCTTGCATCATTCTTTAACATTATTAGAGTGAGCTACTAATTCAAGATAAGTAATCTTTGATAGCTAACTATTTCATCACAGTTTCACTTCTTTACATAAATTGATGTCAAGATTTTAACATATTTGCTTGACATCTTAAGTAATAGCTGTCACTCTAACTCAATTAATAAAGATGTAAACATTTTAATAATAATTCTTGTTATTCTTATTGACAATATTGCTGTCTTCTCACTTCTTAAGCAAGTTTAAATAAAATAAGTCAATATTGATTGACTTTTAAGTCAAATTATCTTCATAAAAGTTATCATTGCTGTTGACATTGCCTCTGTGAGAATCAGAAGAGCTGAATAAATTAAATGACTTAAATATATTTTACTGTAAGACATCTTGTTCTTATAATTAAGCAATCAACACAGTAATGATCTGCAGAATCTGTGCTTAAACAACAGAATTCATATTAGCTGAGAAAGATGTATTGTCATTATTGTTTAATGAGTCAACATTTTGATTATTGTTCATCATGCTTTGTGATGAAATTTGAGAAATATTTTCAGTAATGTCAGAGCTAGACTTGAACTCAGTGACTTGAGATACTTATAATGTAATAAAATGTCTTAAGATATTCAGATTAATTTTTAATAAGATAATGATGAAACGTTGTAGTTTTTATTCAATCATAAAGAGATTTAATGAGTCTAAATCAGACATATTATTAATCTCTGATTGCTGATCAGCTGTTTTAACTGCTCACTAAAGAAAGAATGAGTCTATACATAATATTACTGCATTCTAACTAGACTGAGTATAGAGTCAGGTCAGATCAGAAAAAAGTGTACTTAATCTGAACTTACACTAGAGTTCAGGTCAAGTCAGATCAGATTTGTGCACAGATTAATTTTACTTATATCTGTGCAGATTAAACCTGAGAATTCTAAGCTAGTCATTATGAGTAAGGTCAGAGCTAAAGCTTAAAAATTTGAAAGCTTATTGATATATTAGTCATAATAAATTACATCTTAACTAGTCATATAGGGATAAATTACACAGTCACAAGATATATTACTGAATAATTTATGAAAATCATGACTTTTCATGAAGGTGTGTGTTAGAAACACACATTATTAAGCATGTGTATGTGCTTACTAAGTGCATATACATGCTTACTAAGACTATATATAACTTATAAAAAATCTGTAACTCTATGCAGATCAGGTTGAGTTAACCTGTACCTGACTTAGCTGAATAAAAGTTAATCTGACTCAACTCAATATCTGAACTCAACTCTGACTCACATAATCTATAGACAACTTGCATACTCAGTCTAATTCTAACTAAAGATCTGTAGTACTGAATTGAATAGAGTTCAGTTATGTGCTCAAGCAAAAGAAAATATGTTAAAAGATGTTAAAAAAGTGACTTAGATTTCTTGAACACTTGACTGTTTATATAGAGTTGTAACTTTGTGAATAAGAATGACAACATCATTAAGTATGAATAAAACAAAGTTAAAATTCATCAATTCATACTCTTTAAGCTGATAAGCTAAGATTACTGTACAGTTAAATAGTCTTAATAGATTAGGTAAAGAGAATTTGTTGAAGATCTTTGTTAGCTTGATGAGTTGAGAGATGTTTTGACTATAAGATGAAGTTATGAGATAAAAGAGCAGTGTGATGTGATAGTAAGATAGTGAGATTTCTTAACAATTTAATTTATTAATCTCATCATTATCTGATGCAGCACAGAAGTTAAGCTGTAGAACTGACAATTTAGCAAGCTAGAATCTTAATGAATAATTGATAATTGTTTTAATGAAATATTATTGATGCTATTAAATTGTTACTGTTAAGTAAAGTTAAGAGATAAAAAGCTGTCTTGCTAAATAAGCAAAAGATCTTAGCTATATAGTTGTCTGACTATTACATTATAATGATAAATAGACAGAAGCAATTTCTCATAATGATGAATAAAGCAAGATTGAATGTCTAAATGAAAAGAAATGATGAAAGACTATAATGATGAATTAATGTAAGAAAAAGAAAAGCATCAGCATCATAACATTTACTATTTGAGAAATTTAAAGCAATATATACAATTTATAAAGTATAATATCTTAATTATGTTAATTGCAATTTCTTTATTAAGTATAGATCTTCTCACAGTAAAGAAACTGACATTAGAATTATGTTGTATAATATGATAAAGTTATGATAAAAGTCAAAGTTATAAAGAAATATTAAGTAAACTTTAAAATTTGTGAATTTGACAATACAAGATTTATTAAAGAGAACAGAATATAAATTATAAATAAAGATGTATAAAACAGAATTAAGTTCATAAAATGAAAGCAAAGAATGAGTTGTTAACCACAATATCTTTAAAGAAAAAAATTAAATCATTAATAATTCTTTTTTTTAAATCAGTTTCTGCACAAAAAAAAGTTAAGTAAGTTATATAATTGCATCATTAAATTAAATTAAAATACTTAATTTTAATGCTCTCTGATTAACTTATACAATGCAGCAATAATAATATTGATAAAAGCTGCATTCTTTTATTTTAAATTTAAAATTCTTCTCATTACTGATTGAAGAGATTTCTAATCAGTATAATGACAGCTTAAAGTGAAATCAGTTAGTCATTATAAATTTGTAGAAGACAAATAAGATATATTTTTATACATTTTTTAAAAATATAAACTCTTATATATTAAGAATCTCTTTCATAACTTATTTATGATATAGTTGCTGAGCTACATAAGAAAGAGAATCTAATAATATTAAAGAAATTGCAAAAGATGAAAACAATCTTTTATATATTGTAGACTTACTAAAAAAATAAAGTATATTAATTAATGTATTTTTGCTCTGTAGAGAATGAGTGATTTGATAATTAAATTAATAATGCTTACATATAACATTTGTAAAGCAGATATGTAGTTAAACAAAAAGAATTATATACAATATTAATTAAAAATATTGCAATAATAGCTGCTGTCAATATAAAGCTGCTTAATAACAGAAGTTAATTAATTTTAATTTAATTTAAATTATCAAGAATAGTCTAATCTGACTCTGTCTGAAATCTGACTCTGCACAGAATTGAGTTAAGTTGTAAAGTAAAGCTCAGTAAGTTGAGTCAGATTCTAAAATCTGAGCCTGACTTGACTTGACAGTCACTCTAGATGTGAAGTGAGATAAAACAATGTGAATGTGAACTGTAGACAGAAATTTTACAGAATGTTAAGCAAATCTCTGCATTCACATCAGTGAACTGTTGTGACTGTGCAGTAGAAAAGAATGTGATATTGTTGCTTACTCATCTCTTATTAAGTGCCTCTATTTATGTCTTAGTCATCATTTCCTATATATACTCTACATAGTGTAAATGAATAGGAACAACTTTCTACAGACTGATTCACAGTAAGACTTGTGCGAAGTGAGTGGTTGTCTTTGGTGATTTTGACGCCCTAGGTGAGATTGTAGCCGGGGTGGAATGCGGCACTCATCATTGTGAGGCCCGTTTCGTCGCCTTGAGAGTGACAAGATTAACGTACGGAAGAGGATTGGTTGGAGGTGACAGGACAGACCTGACAAGAACAGTTGGAAGCCTCTACCGAGAAGATCGAGACGCCGCAAGTGCTCCGGTCTTGATCAGAACTGTCAATGGTCTCACTATTGTAAGGGTCCAATCAAGTAACTTGACGGCGTTCGTATGAGGACAAAGTCTACCAGCGAGACCCCTTTGTACCAGCAATGACGGTCATCATGAAGGAGGCATCAAGGATCTTGTTGGTGTTTCATCCTGGTCTCGGATGTGCTTGACACTCGCTTCGTAAGCAGCTTTTTGTTGTGGTGTCAGGAGGCCCATGAGCTTGTTCTTCACTTCTTCGAGGCTTTGTAGCCAGTGTGCGGTGGGAACGAGGTCCATCTGTTCCTTGATGTGGCCATTTCTGGTATCGATCAAGTCCAGGCTGTCTATGACTTCGGATTGGAACTGCCCAATGTTGCTGGCCAGTAGAACGACACGGTTGCCACGCTTCTCGCTGTGTGTGATCAAGCTGCGTGTCAATAGACTGGGCCTACGCACAACAGCGACCTTGACAGAAATCTGTTACCTGGATATAGAACGCCCATCTCGACAGCGATTGTGAGCTTTTCCGCTGAGGAGCTTCAAGGTCTTTCAGAGACGATGAGGTGCAAATAAGTCACTTAAGTATAGAAGAAGTAGCAGAGAAGTTAAGCTCTTCTGGATACGAGTTCGAGAGGTGTTCAGTGTCCCTAGGGTTTGCATTAGTGCTGGAATCTATGCTACTTGTCCCCCTCGCCCTCCTTCTTGTCAAAATGGCGAGAATCCCACTCCGCAGCCCGAGCCGCCATGTCCATGACCGTCACTCTGAAGCGGAGCACCCTAGCTGGCACTCCTTGCTCCCGGCCTGTCTGGCCTTCTGTAGCGTCAACCCAGCTTGAAGCTTATTGATCTTCGTGGGTGGCTCCAATGAGGCCCGTCAAGATCTGGCCTGGACTATCGTCTCGAACAGAGCTGAAGAACAAGAAAGTCCATGTGCAAGTTGATGCCATCGGCAATAGTAATAGGTTTAAATGGCTACCCCGCGAGACTTATCTTTTTTCAACATGAAGCTGAGACGCTGAGACATCGAGAATCCAGAGTCCCTCATGCCATTCTCATCTGCGTGTTCGTTGCTCTCAAGGCGTTTGTTTGGCGTTTCTAAAAAGATTGAAGCTTACAAGTCGTCGGCCACTATTGGCTGCGTCAGGGCTCGTCGAGCGAGCTGAGGTCGTATCTGGAATACCGTACCCAAAGCGGTGTCGTTGAGCGGTGTCGTTGTTGTGTAGTCACACACCACTTGGTACAGTATCGGTGGTTGAACCTTCCGTTTCGTCAATGCTTGTTTCTTAGTCTTCACCTTTTAGCTTTTAGCTTTCATTGTATGCATTCGATTGATATGGCGTTGGTCAGATCTCCGTATGTTGTCCGACGCAGGGGCTGGTCATTGTGCCACTTAATGCCCACTTGACTTTTGGCATCATCACGATAAAGACATTCTGCTTATATCCGGGCATTCATATTCTATGAACTATATGGGCAAAGATGCTACTTCTTTCTTCAATCACTCTGTTCTTGAGATTACTCACCCTTCCATTATGGCAACAGCGTCAGCGATCTCTTCTTCCCAGACAATCCTAACAGGGGCGCACGTGCTGAAGACTTGAGAAACGCAATCAACGCCTTCGGCGCCGAGTTCGCTCAACAGAAACAGCTCCGCGAAGACATCATACAACGGATCCGGCCGAAGCTTAACGCCCTACTGCGAAATAGGGGCTTCCACACGCCCGATGAGCTTGAACGACATGTTAACGGTATCCTGCATGGTGAGGAACTCAAGAAATATGATAATATCAAGGAAAGGTGAGCAAAGCCGGAGTTGTTCAATGGTCGGTGTTGTTTCTGATGTCCCGTAAAGTATCGACCGCACAGACACTGCTGGGGCGGCCATCTTCGACATCGTCGGCATTATAATCGTTGCAAGCGGTGTGATGCTAGCAGTTGGTGCTATCGGAGGTATCATAACCAGTGCTGCAGCATTGGCGGCTGTAGGCGTTGTGGCCGGGATCACCGCGGTTCTCTCGGTGGTCCTGGTTCTTTTTGCCGTTGCAGATGGGGCGACTGAGAGAATATATTCTACTAAGATCCAGCCCTGTTAATGGGTACTAACCTGCATTCAGAATCTCAGGAAAGCGATTCGGAAATTATGGCCCAAGTGTGCTGAGATGAGAAAATGTCTCGAGCAAATGCGGGCGATAGCCAAATGGGCCAAAACCATCGGTACTTCTATATTTCCTTGTTGCCTAATTCTTCCCTTTGCATCACGGCTGGTATCCTTCTTGGCATACTCCGCTCTGGCTAAGGACCGTTCAGAGAATGACGAAGTCGTTGCCCGGCCATAAGCACTACCGCTCAATGCTCGGTAATTCCGTCAGACAATCGGTGTATTTTTGCTACAACAATCTGCGCTGAAGACCCTTGAACGAGACAAACATATACTTATATTCCGAACTCAATGAGCTCTTAAAGAAAGATCCCATACCAAAACAGTCGGTAAAGAAGCCATCGATACATTGACAGCAAAGGTATACACAGGAGAGATTGTAAAGCAACTGCGCATTAAGAACAGCGTACGCTACAGGCTCTAGACGTTGAGAGACGCAGATGCATAGACACAATAATCAAAGCTGTAGATCCACGGCCTTGTGTGCCTGCCGCATCACAGCCTCAGGAGGTGGGCAAAGCATGGCGAGGCACGATCGAGGATATCTTGCCCGTAGTGAGAGTGCACTGCCGTCAGTATTCGCCTGTCGCAAGACAAACAACACCGTCGGGTGGTCCGGGGAGCATTTGCGCGGACACGCTACGAGTCGTCCATTATTGATGAGTAAGCATCACCTGTACGCTTCGTACATCGGCAATCTTACCTTAATGTTGTCCCATGCAGGTGCCCACCAAGCAGAGTGAACAAGGTAGGTATTCGCCCGCAGTTTCGAGTTCCAAATCAAGCTGCTTCAACCCGTTTTGTAAGTGCAGCACTTCACTTCCCTTCGCTAAGTACTTAGTAGTGCTGCCTTTGAGGGGCTGTTCAACCTCACTTAGACGTACTCACAGAGGCGCGCCTGTACGTGACTGTGACTGTTTTCTATTCTGCATCTCTTCGGTCTCGGCATTCCAATATTGTCACCAGCTTGTACCGATATCATCATGAGCGGCCACTGTTTACTCTGTCTGTGCGTGCCAGTTCTGTGCATCTGCGCTTCAGGGGCTCTATCGCTAGTAACGTTGGATCCAAAACAAGACATCAGCCACTCTCTCCCGTCTTGTCTTGACAGCGGGTTGTTTCAAATGCAGTCCAAAGGTCAACAAGCCGACAGCGGCCATAACTATATAGAAAAGGCAAGACCGCGAAGCCCTCGTCGTGAACCACTCGCACAATTGACACCCACCAAGGACACACACACACACCATGATCGCTCTCACACTCCTATATCTTGTCCTCCCCATCATCTCAGCGACGCCCACGCTGCCCCATCTACCCGTACCGCCAGGCCCACCTGCTCCCTTGCACAGCGTAAAGACGAGAGGCGGCGCCTGCGTCGACCTCTACGGCGAGGGCATCTCCCTCCCCGACTGCCACCTCGCTCTCTACCAAATGCGCCACCACCTCGACAGCCTGCCGGGCAACGAAAGATACGTCGGCCCCTTCAGCTCCTTCACCAACAACCCGCTCTTCCGGCTGCCCAGGATCTGGCGCACCCCGACCTGCACCATCGGGCTCGAAATCAAGGACGACCGCATCTTCGTTCCTGCGAACTGGGACACCAGGGTCAAGGCCGCCGCGGGAATCGTGCAGCAGTGCGTGCTCGCGCACGGCATGGGCGGCGAGTGGCATTCCGAGGAATACTTCCTCACCATCGTCGTCAACGAGCAAACCATGAGTCCGGACTTGCGGCCGAGGTGGACGAGGTGTCTGCGCGCGATGGGCGCGGTGGGCACGTCGGGCACGCCGGACACGCCGGATCCTTCCTGCGAGAATTTCTTGGAGCAGGCCTTGGCCATGATGCGTTCGAATCCTTCAATGGCGTACACGATTCAATGAGGCCACCGCGGGCGCCAGGGGCTCTGTCGGACATCGAACCGGAGGGGGAGGCGGCTCGGGGTTAGGAATGAAACCTGTGGCCGATTGTCACAGACCATGGGCTTCCTCGAAGCGTCTCATCGACCGTTGAGACCAAATTAGAGTACCACAAGCCTCACGAATCGCTTTGCAGCCTACGCGCTATGAAGTCAAAAGAATTACACATGAGAAGACAAGATACGCTCATCCCATGTCTTTTGTAGGGCAGCTATCTATATGTGCATCGTTCAATCTTAGCCTCCAGCGTAGCGATGTACGCGGTCTAAAACCCATCCGATATTAGCAGTAGTCCAAGTAAAGGCACACTATCAACGTGTCGTGAACCGAAGACTAGACTTGGATCAGATGGGGCTTCTATATCGAATGTGAAAGCGCTGATTTGCTTCGAAGTCTACAAGTAGTATGATATAGGACTTGAAAGTCACGTACACAGCTATAAGCACTACTAAACCAGCTGAGAGCCATTTGCAAGGTCCATTTGGATTAAGAGCAAGGACGCTTGTCAACTCCGTCGAATGCAATCCTCATAATGCTACCCTCCGGCGCTGGCCTCTGCAACATCTGAAATTGACGCATTGCGGCGATTGTGATGTCTAAAGTCTGCAAGCGGGCAGCCATCACTGACCGGCAGCGACTGGAGCTTGCTGCAAGGATGTAACTGCTGCCGGATGCTCATTATACTCCGATTGCACACCGTTCACGTTCTGCTCCTCGAGTAGTTGAGGTCGCCACTTCGTCAGTAGCTTCTTCGCGGGGCCTTTGGCATCGTCATCTAGAGCAGTTATGTTAGTTGTTGAATTGAAAATCATCACTGGAGGGCCTCACAATTCCTCCACAGATCTTCCAGAGCGTCGATGCAAATCTCTCGTACAGGCGGCCTCAGTAAGATGAGGTAGCTTAAGAGAAACGAAGTTAGAAGTTGCACCAGTAGTAACTTGAAAGAACATTGCCTTACTGTAGCGCATTGACGGCTAGCCCAACCCTCTCCGGATCCCTTGCTAAACCCTTCACTCTTTCCAGTACATGCCCACTGACACCTGGAATTTCTGATAAGAAGCGGATCAAGACCTTGTCCTTGGCGTCCAGATAAGGTACTATGCCGTCCAACAACTTAAGCACCCAATGCTCATAATGTTGGGTTGGGGTCTCGTGACCCTGGGCACTATTCGATTGCTGCTGTATCTGTATCCGGTCGTTGTACCATTCCTCATTCAGCCACGCAATGGCAATGGATATGCGAGCACGAAAATCTTCTACAACGTAGAGGTACAGGGTCTGGCGAATGCTATCACTTAATGAGATGGGTTTTGTCGCCCCGAAACCGTTGGTATCCTCGCTTTTAACAATCTCATCAGAATTCATATCAAGCCCCGCAGATGCACGCGTAGCAAGCCTTGTGATGACCGTAATCCATGCCTCCCTATCGTAGTTGCTTGCGGCCAATCTGTTCAGACCTGGTTTCTGCCTCTTAGCCAGAGAAGGATCGTCAAGCACGTTCATCATGCTAAAAACTCGATTCAGGGTTCCTTTGCCGATTTGCTCCGTCTCTTCTTCGGTCAAAGGTGGTGGCTGTGGAAGGGTGAATGATCCGAGTGCCATCTCCGGCTGTTGAAGGGGAGGTTCTGAAGGTTCGTTGTCGATCTTATTGAGCACTTGCTCGGTGTCTTCAGTAGGCTCGAAGTCAGGCTCGTACTCGTCGTCGTCGTCATCCTCGACGCTGGTTGGTGGAATTAGGGGGCTGACGGTTGTGGTCTGCTGTGTTCTTGACAAGGAGACGTATCTAGACCTTATGCCATTGATAGCTTCCCCAAGAACATTGTGATCGGTCCGGTAGAGTACCGGAAGCGTGATTTTAACAATTAGATCTATAGGCAGCTGTTGTACATCAAATGATGTCAGACCCTCGTCGCTTGTTAATGTGTATAGCTGTGCAAAGCTCGTCGGTCCAGGCGGCAATGGTGGGAGATCTGGGTAGCCTGATGTTCTCGCTCCCAGACGTGCTCGCTTGGTGTTGTCCAGTCCGTCCGTAGGCTCGCTAGGTGCTCCCCGCTTCCGACTGGGCTCATGGAATATATCCATCATCGACTGATTGATACGTTCGATGTACTGTTGTATCCGTCCCGCCAATGGTCCATTAGGGTTTCTACATCACCATAAGCCACAAACGCGTCAAGTATGAACGGACAACAAACCGCTTATTAATGTTCATGAGCAACGCCTTTGCTGTTCGCTCCATTGACTTTATGATGACCTTGAGTTTCGGTGTCATGGGTGAACTGGCTTGTTTGAGTGGATTGAAGTTCAAGATAGCGCTTAGAATTTTGTTGGCAATTGACGGGCGTGTTCGAATGAGTATTCCAAGGCAGTTGAGCGTTGCATTGACCAGTAGGGCGTCGCTGTAGAGAATGAATTAGCTCCGCATTGCCATAGCAGGTTGCCCCATACCTTGTGTTCTCCTGGAAGATGTTGAGTAACCTGTCGAGCAGGCCGGAGGCTTCAGCCTCAAGGTTTCGGGGTGGTATGAGTGCGTGATCTCGAGGTACCAGCGCAAGAGATGTTTCGTTTTGATCAGGACGCTTTCCAACATGTCAGCCTTAGGCCTATAGATGACCTGGCATGGTTGCTTACTCGGGGATCTGCGATCACTCCAGGTGTGCCGGTCTGGATGACTTTCTGCACGAACTTGATACAGCATACTCGCACGCCCGCGGCAGCTGTGTCCCATCGTCGTAGTATATTCGACTTGATGGCTGCCATCTTCTCCCAAGCTGACGTATCGCCGGGGTTATTGATTCTGGATATGGTTTGGGGCGAGTAAGAAAGTGCTTTCCGAGTCTCACGACAGCGATGGAGCCAATAAGGTCCGCGAATATCCTGCAGGTTTTACCACGTCTGAGGTCTACGGATAGGGGTAAAGGGTGTCTACACGTACATATGCCTAAACACCAGCGGATATATACTCGCAGCAGCCTGCACCACGCTCTTCAAAACGCCAGCGTCTTCCCCAGGAATTTCTAGCAGTTCCAGCAAAGGTTGTAATACCAGCAAACTCAATTGTTCCTTTTGCTGGTTAGGAAGAGCCGGAGTTGCAAAGGTTTCAGCGAGAAAGTCGGCTCCCCATCGCCGAAGCTCAAGTTGTGCTTTGGCTCCGATGATAGGAAGGATACCTTGCACGATCTGTGGATAGAAAGCAGCATCACCGAGGACCAGACTGCGCGCGGCGTCGAGTTGAGCGAGCTGGTCGGTGACAGAGTTTCCGGAGGCTGCCATTGCTTTCTTATGACCTTGATACAGCTGGGATCGAAGCTTATCATCAATTGATACGTCGATACAAGAAATCCTCCTACGGGGAAAATTTCTTGGAACGTGCACTTCTCAGTATCCTCATTGCAGATAGAACCGGGCCTGAGAATGTGTCTGTGTGCTCGATAGGTTCATGTAGTGGGGACATACACATCTTAGATATAAGTTTTGTATTTGTGCCGTTGTAGCTCGACTTCGCGTTGTTGAGTACCTCCAGGTCGGTAAGGTAGCAGTGGTATCGTCCAGTAGTATCGAAGCTAGCCGTGGCACTAACACTAACTTGTAGTTAGCGCCCGCAGAGCCTCGTACTCGTGACTTGTAAAGCATGTCACTTACGGTACCGGACTCATACCTCACCACCCAGATCAATCTTTGTCGTTCCTGATCTCAAGAATGGCCGTGTATGTTGCGCTTGCTGTTACAACCTTCGGATATCAAATACTGACACATTCCTCAGGATACCAAGGTCTTCCTACTACGACAAGCATTACCGGCAATCAGCGGCTCTGATCCGGGCTCGCCAGCCCTACCTTGTTCGAAATATTGTCACGGGCACTGCGATCTTTGCCTTCGCTATTAGTGTGTGTATGTACTTAGGCCGAGATTACCTCACAGTTAATCGAGACTTCCGTTGATGGGTGATCCTCTAGATGCTTTCACAATCAGAGCTGTTGCTCAGGACGACTTCTCCGATGTGCCGATCCCAGATGCACCCGCTCAACCTGCACACACACCCAACGCTGGGGTGGCGCGGAACGCAAATAGTCCCTCCGGCAGGTGACTAGGTAGTGCTCGCGAGAACGGAACTTTGTATTGGGCTTTGCTTTACGTGGATATCATCCGGGGGTTCAATGCATGCAGGGCTGGCGTTCAGAGTCAGGTCACCTACCACTTATTTCTATAAATCATGAGCAGCTTGTCATATATCGTGAGGGTGAGGCGGGTTCTAGAGAAGCTCCTTGACGTGGCCATAAACAATGGCAGTGTGTCTTCTGGATTCAGACAACGCATGTCTAGTGATTAACCTCTTTACAAAGGGGTGTTGGGTATACAACTACCACCAAGGTGAAGCGAACCGCTGATAAGCCGAAGAAAATGTACAGGAGTCAACCCAACGAAAGTCCTTGCCCCCGCACCTCATCACCACGTAAGTGTGCATGCTTCTAGTAATCCATCCGATCCGACATTGCGCCCCACCAGAAGGAAACAATAGCCCACCTGCTGAACTGCAAAGTGTTGACAATATGTGCATTCCTGAGTGTACAACGGGGAGTAACCACTACACCGCATGGAAGAGAAGAATGTTATCGTGCCAACCTGCCTAGACCTGTACCTGCTGTGATGCTGCTGCTCTGGAGGTGCTGCAAGTGTGATACAGACGGAGAACTATGCGGATTATCCGGGATCTCATTCGATTTAACAGCAGAGGATGGATTGGACGAGGCCCTTATTCCTAAGTGCTCACTGAATAGGCCAGGACGTGACGATGGGGTCTGTTTGTTTAGTGCCGCGGAGAAGATGGAGGTTGACACTGGTACAGTAACTTGCTGTAATACGCCTGGCGGCTCTTGAGTTACTGCAGCACGTTCCAGTATGCCGTGATCTTGAACGCGTCTCCTGGTGTCTGTTGGCGAACCGTCACCCTCAGCTACTGCGGGAGCACTGTAACTGGACAGGTTGGATTTAGTGTGACTGAGCGACATATAAGGGTCGGTGATGACTCCTTTGCCCGGTTGCTGTCGATTCTTTGGTTCCATATTTAGGGGTGTGGCAGCCGCTGAGGAGCTCAGCACAGAATTTTCGTCCGGAATGGTGGACGCCGACCCTTTGAAAGCTGAATGATCCACGACTCTTCGTGGAGCCACAGGCGTGATTAGAGAATTACTGAGGTGCGACTGGTGTGCAGCTTGCTGTTGTTGCGCCAATTGCTGTAAGTGCTGGTGGGCTGGGTGCTGTGGGTTAGCCCAAGCGTTCTGTTCTAAGAACTGTTCATCTGCTGACGGTTTACGCCATGAAAGAGGGCCTGCAGCTAGTGCGGCATGTAGTGGTAAGGATTGGTCATTGTGAACGGCAGGTCGCAGTTGAGGTTTGATCTAAATCACATAATGTCAGTCGTGGAGGAAGTCTTGCTTATGTAAGGGTGGGTTCCACGCACTCCCATATTCTGAAAGTCATCATCTATCTCGGATGATCGAGCACCGCTAATTGACGGCGCTGCTGGAAATCCGACGTGCTTAGCCACCCCGGACAATATGGAGACCTCGAGATTGTAGGCGGTTTGCTGGATGATTTGTTGTGAGCGTCGCGTGGGGAATTTGTAGGTAAAGTCGGAGACATTCCCACTTCCTTCGCAGCCTCGGCGATCACGCTGGATTTGGTACCACTGTTCGCCGACTTCTTCCAATTTTCGCTCACGAATGGCCCGCACAGTCTGAAAGTATTGGCTGTGTGTCTGACTTCGCTCCGCCACGCTTTTCGTCTCAAGAGCTTTTGTTTTGTATTGGAGTAAGACCTGTTCAAGATGGATCTTCTCATCGCGTCGCTGATCGAGACACTGTAACATGGCTAGGTATTCCGGGTGGGTAGGAGTTGATTGCGTGAGTAGAGCAAGCTCGTTCGTCATTTGCGCAACGCGCTCATCGTATAGCCTGGATATCACAAGGCACATCAGCCTATGTTCAGCAGATCACCGTGAGCCTTGGACATACTTGTCTCTGAAGGCTGCGAAATGCTTCTCAATTGCAGTTAGAGAGTCCATCGCTGTTTTTTTCTTAACGACTATCGGATATTCATCAGCGACATCCTTCAAAGAGTGCATCGGTTGATAGAAGCTATGTGGTAGACAGTTGTGAGCATGAGACTCACACTCCTCCTCGGTCCTAGCAGCAACTTCGGCTTCGACTTCCTCACCATCTCCCTCCACCACTGCAGTCTCTTCCTCCTCTTCGATGTTTTCTGCATTGGGGACTTGTCCATCATCAACACTGTAGCCATCATCAACCGCCATCGTGTTACTCTGCGCTGTACCACTTGAAAGTCCCTCTCGGATCTTTTTGCCCTTCCGCTTCCCCGTCTTGCCTTTCTTGGCTTTAGTTGATGGAAAGGTTTGAACAGTAGCCTTCACCGCTTTCTCATCATCGTTCGCTTGCTCTGTATCGATGTCTGATCCGGTTGCTTCAAGTTCCTTTTGGTGTTCCTCGATGTCTTGATCCGACAGCGAGTTTTGACGCGATAAGCTGTTGGCATTGGACTCGGACTTGAACGGCGCACTCCGCTTCCTCACCCATTCCGATTTCTCACTCTCGTCATACACCTCCTGGATTCTTGGACTCGTCCGCTTCCGTTTCTTTCCCGCAATTTCCGGCATTAACGGTACACTCTTGTTGTCATCACACGATTCAGCCAGCAATACAGAAATAGACCTTGCCCGCAACCCGCTATCACCATTATTTATCCCACGATAGACTGCATCGACATGGCCGATGCTCTGCACCGAAGTGCTCCCTTCGTTATCCTTGAGCTGTTCATCCATCGAGTGTTGCATCAATCGATCTGGGATCCGCCCAGGCTCGCGTAAGGCAGAGCTCAGAACGACATTCTTGTGCTTCGCAAGCTTTTGAGGAGAGTTCTCGAGCCGCTCGGTCTCTGCTTCCGAATCATCTTGTGCCGGGACGTCACCAAGCGGAAGAACATTATCATCTGCGTCCTCCTCGTCCGGGCCGTCGTCAATGTCGCTCAGGCTGCTAGACTGATCGTCGCCCTCCGCGACTGTTGTGCCTGGCAGAATCGCGCCATTGGCGAGGTGGAGATCTGTTGCCGAGACTGAAGGGTGGTTGAAAGTGAGGAGGTCTCCTGCATCCTCCATATCCACTGACGTATTCGGAGGGATATTTTCGGCGGTAGGAAGTGGTTTTGACGGAAGCTGAGGCGGCAGAACGTGGTAATACTAGGGCGCACCACACAACTGGCTCCCTTGTCGATTGACTGTTAGCGCGATGTTGAGACACAATGCAAGTGTAAAGAAGTCTTGACAGGAAGGATGTATATGACATCCACTCCAGACAACCGATGACCACCTCTCTGACTGAAATCTAGACTGTAATTGCTATGAGGATCACTGCATCCAGAACGAGCGCACTTACGCTACCTAGTATGCTTGCCTCTGACCGGGCCAACCCTGTGCTTGTAGTCCAACTCCACCATATAGCAGGTCTCGAGAGGAGATGTTCGCGGACACGGAAGGACCAGGGTGATGGTAGGCTGTAAAGGTTCGCCTGGATTTGTTGACACTTGACAAGGTTGGACGTTTAGCTAGATAGCTTTGCACACGACGCTGTCCGAGAAGACATGGACAATTTGAAAAAGCCCTGGGATCACGACAAGACAGACATGCCGGTACGAATAGGACGTGGAATTGACGCACAACGACTACGCGAACGCACATCCATGCCAAAGATGTCGGCATCCTCCGATTGAGGTAAGGTCCGGTTAGCCTAATCTGGGGTTTAGTTCGATTGCCGGAGAGAGTCACGTGAAGGAGAAATATCCTCAAACATTTATTTTCAGCCAGAGCCATCCAAGCTTGTAACTTACCCAAACTCACTTCTTAACCCAGGAAAAAATATGACAAAAGATCGCTCCCAGCATCATAAGCAAGGCAACAGTAAGGAAATCAGATCAACCTTCTTAGCTGACGAGCGCATTGTGGATCCAAGCCTAGCTTCACTCTTCGCAGGAAGTGTAAGCATTGTCTTTGATTCATGAGCATAAGGCTATCGCTAAGCAAATCTTAGCTACGTCGCCCTCGACCCAAGTCAGAGGACGTCTCTGAACTCACACAACCAGCATCAAATGAAAGTTCAGAAGGCGAAGAGGTTCTTTCGACACCTAGTGTAGACAGGGATAGGGACAGGCTCTATGGTGACGGTGACGTGGAGGTTCACAGCCTCCCAATTAAAGATGGGAGTAGAGACAGACTTAACGACACTACATCAATACCTCGATTACTGAGAAATGGAGGTGGCGCAGAGCAGGGACGCAAGCGCAAGCGTCTTAACGCTGAAGATGACATTGAGGACACCTATATGCGCCGACTGGCCAACGATGAAGCTCGAGAAGAGCAGAACCGGCAGGATCCAAATATTCACAAGCGGCAGAAATCATCTGGTGCTGTTGGTGCAACTGAGGCGGTTTCTCGAGTCTCGGGCCCCGACGCTACGCAACCTCGAAAAGACGTCGCCGAGCGACATGAAGTCCAGGTGCATGATCTTCCACGGCATGAAACTTTAACAACATCTACGGAAGCTCTCGAGCTTGAGAAGTCCGCTCGTACGGTCTTCCTTTCAAACGTATCCACTTCGGCAATCAAATCGAAGACCTCCAAGAAAGAACTCTTGGACCACCTCGCCTCGTTCCTGAAAGATTTACCGGCGGGAACTGTACAGCACAAGGTGGAGTCAATCCGGTTCCGGTCTACTGCCTTTTCAAGTACATCCGTCCCCAGAAAGGCTGCATTCGCAAAGAAGGAATTGATGGACGCCACAATGAAGAGTACCAACGCTTATGCAGTCTATTCGACAACTTTAGCAGCGCGGGAAGCACCCAAGAGGCTGAATGGCACTATAGTCTTGGACCGACACCTACGTGTTGATGGCGTGGCACATCCAGCCAGGACAGATAACCGAAGATGCGTCTTCGTGGGCAATCTCGGATTCGTGGATGACGAGAGTTCGCTGCGTGCTGCAGAAGACGAACAGAACGAGAGAAAACCGAGAAAGACTAAACTGGCCGCTGATGTGGAAGAGGGTCTTTGGCGGCAATTTAGTAAGGCAGGAACGGTTGAGAGCGTCAGAGTGATTCGAGACAAATCTACCAGAGTTGGGAAGGGGATTGCTTATGTGCAGTTTCAGGTACGCTCTCAGCAATGCAATCTACTCTGTTCTTATTGATGGTTAATCCAAGGATAGGACCCAAACGCTGTGGAAGCGGCCCTGCTCTTCAACGAGAAGAAGTTCCCCCCGCTCCTTCCACGCACGCTACGTGTTACACGCGCCAAGAGCATCAAGAAGACATTCTTCAATACTCCAAGCGGGAACCCATCCTTCAATGACTCGAAGAAAATAGGGCAACGTTCTGGCTATAACCCCGAATCTACGTCAGAAGCAAAGACGTTACAAGGCCGCGCTGGGAAGCTCTTGGGTCACGCTGGGGCTAGGAAACTTGCATCAAATGAGTCAAAGAGCTGGCGGGGTGTCAAGAACGTTGAGAGCTTACAGAAGAGTCCGGAATCGTTTGTATTCGAAGGCTATCGAGCAAGCAGCAAGCACGGCGGAGGACAACCGGCAATGAGAGGCTTGAGGAAGAAGCAAGGAAAACCTAAGACCCGGAGCAGTAGACGCGGAGCAGCCTTCAAGGCCTCCGGCCGCCAAAAAGCGGCTGCATGAGCGCTAGTCTTCCTTCCGTTGAATGGGATCACACACACACCACATGTGAAAACTCTAGATCTGTCCCCTTGCACCAACACAACAACTACTGCTTTTAATGTCTCTAATACTGCATGGCAAAAGCCGCTCTGAGGTTTAGAACTCTATGAGATAATGTGCAAGGTAAGCTTACCTACCGTACTTCAGTGTCATAAGTGTCAAACATAGGGCACTTCGCATACCTGTCACATGTCATAGGCCTAAGTGAGCACACATTAGGTAGGTACCAGGTAAGATATACATTATAGTCAGCTCCCACACAGTCAAAAATAATCCAAGTCACTCCATATCGTTCCTTATCAATACCTTAAGTAAGGTACCAAATCTAGCGGTACCTTAAGGTGGAATGATTCACTAGCAGCTGACAGGGCTCGGAGGTCGGCAATACATTTACCCGGCGGCTTTAGCCCAGGCACCATGAACTGTGACTTCTGAAATGTGTTTGTTGTCCTGCCAATCTCACATCATGCACAACGCAGGCCTGATTTCAACGCGTCCATTGAGCCCTTGTCGCGCCACGCACATATATAAGATGATACGGTTGGGGCCGATGTGAGAGAACGAGCCAATTACAGATCAGGCTTGATTGAAGCGTCCAATAGTGGTCGCCGAGCACGCCGAGCACGCCGAGCATCGCTGCCTAGCCACTATGAAACCACCTCAAGTGAGCCCGGGTTCTGAATTGATACGCATGAGAACTTTTAGACTGGACACTGCTGTGGGTACGTGTTGATCGGCCTCCTGCAGCCTTTGTCAGCATGCCTTTGCGCCATCGTCTTCGAGCCTTTGTTTACGGTAGAGAGGATACACTAAGTACTCATATCTCCCCAGACCCGCCAAAGCTCGAAGAGTTGTCTTTCAACATGACTCGGAGCAGCACCGACTCTACTCAGAGGCCTGCCACACCCACACATATTGACGAAGGTCCACAATGTATGCCAGCCGCTCAGCCGGTATCCGATCGAGATAGCCCAACGCAAGCACCTAGGCCGATAGACGGTCAAACTAGCCCGACCAGGAGCCCCGCGCACGAGTCTGACCACATCACTTCAAACCATATCTCAAACATGGAGCACTCGGTTCTGTCATCACGATTCGACCCGAAAAAAGACACTTCTACCTCGGAAGTCCAATCCTTACCATGGTCAGCCGCGGTTGGGCACGCTACGACCGGCAAGTCAGGCCGTGTTATTGAACGCTTGATGGGCGAGAACGACCATCTCCGTCGCGATGTAAAGCTCAAGAATCTACGCTACGAGGAAGAAGCCAAGCGATCAGAGATGGCGAGGTCAAAACTCGAGAATCTCCAAGCCACAAACGATAACCTGGTCGCAAGCCATGAAGTGGATAAGGCTGCACTCGCAAGGCGAGATAGGAAATTCGAGGAGCTGAAGGCCGAGTTAGAGGTGGAGAGACGTAGAAGAGAAATGGCAGAGCAAGAGACCAAGGACACGACCAAGGAACGGGATGAGGTCGTCTCACGGTGTAGAAGGGAGCTCATGGAGGAAAAGGAGACGGCGAGGAAAATTACAGCACAGTACGACGTTCTCTCGAGCTCGTGGAAAACCCTCAGTGAGGGGTATCGGCGTCAATTGGATAAGCTCAGGGCGGACATCAAATTATTGACTCAAAGGAGAGTCGAGGATCGGACAAAGCTAGAGAGATTGGTGGTCGTAATGGAGCAGACACGGCGGGAGAGCGAGAAAATGAGTCAAGCCAAGCAGGCGGTGTCGAAGATATTCCAGGACTACAAGGCAGAGTCAGAAGAGGGCATGAAGGATATCCGAGAACGGGCTGCGCGCAATGAGGAAGCCAGTCATGGTGCGCTTGAAGAGATGGAAAAGGTGGTCGGGGAGATGAGGTATATTATTAACCTCAAGAAGGATCTGAAAGACGCGGAATGATCTACTACGGAACAGTCGAGCTTCTAAGACCTGCTATCACGAGATCCATGTATGCATATCACTGGCGTTTAGTAGGGGCGTTGGCAGGGAGTCAGAGGGTCATGGAAGGGCCTGCGACCGTGCTTCAGCCAGGGTGGACGGGATGGCCTAAGAGCACAGCGACTACCCTTTGCAAAGAAGCTTCTTTCAACTCAGAGCAGTCAGATCGTTCGCCGTGAAGCAAGTGAACATTTTTTATGAGACCATCACGTCTGTCACTTACCAGAACAGCAGACGCTATTGTGGGACCTCTCGAGTACCGCAAGCACCCCACGACGGATTGGGAACCCCTTGTCGTAGTTGCTGCAAGTAGCCGACCCTCCTGCCCTCTGATTTATATGCACCATAGCATTATTGATTGATGCTCCCTGTTCGATCTCACATATAGGTGATTGGAGAACCAGTCTGGTTGTGCTATGCAAGAAAGTTGTCCTGGTCGAAAACTGATCTTTGAATAAGCAGAGGTACAATTCCGGGGCCTCCCGTGTTGCCCTAGAATCCAGCCGGACTTACTGCAGTAGGCGTTTGTGCTACTGTCCGTCAGCTTCGGGGTTTGTTGGGATACTATTAACCTAGACCTTTCTTCTAGATTCACTCTCCGATTATCATAATGCACCTTAGTAGCCTTACATCTCTCATCCCGGCTACATCCTCTAATCCTTCGATTCGCGTCCAACACGTCATATCTAAATCATGGCGAGCCAGAGAACTACATACATTTTCTCCTCGATCTATAGCTTTAGTGCTGAAGGAGTAAGCTACATCTAAGACGTCCGATCGAATCTTCTTTTACTGACGACTTGTTACAGGCAGCAGAGGTCATCAAGCGCTTTGTGTCAGTTCACTACGTCCTATATCAAAGGCCGTGACTAACGATTTCTATTCCAAGCTGTACCACCGAAGGTGCCAATGTCATATGCGCTTACGATCATGAGATGGGAGTACGTGTGCTATAGTTTGACGATTCAAGAGAAGGGCTAAATCTTCGATTACAGACCTTCTGCTTCGAGTGCGATAGCATCCGCGGAGACCAGACGTTTCAAGCCTTCCACAATCTTTTGGAGAAGTACGTCAAGGAGGAATTAGTGCACGAGGTTGTCTTCGAGGTAGAGGACACTGGCTTTCTCTATGACAGCGGCTCTGAGCTGACAAGGTCATCACGCTAGGACCCTAAGGTCGAACGGCTTGACGCTGCGTCGGATGCACCTATCGAGTGGATAGACCCGCGCGGCCTTATCGCACTGGAGGACGAGGTCGACGACTCCGATGGCGAGGCTGTTCAAGATAATCCGTATGGAAATGCCTATAGCTCGAGTTGGCGGCCCAAGCTATCCCCAAGCGATCTCACTGGCAGATTCGCACCGGGTCTTGTTGGAGCTCTCAGTAGATTAACGGATTGCGTTTTCTACATCGACCAAGACAAAGGCGAGATCAAAGTGACCGGCTCTACGAAGGAGGCACTCGAAGTTGCGGAGAGGAAGCTCGAAACCGTTGAGCGTCAGTTGGTAAGCTTAGAAATACCCTGATCGTGTTTTCTCAGTATTGACTATTGAAGCAACAACAAGCGCTGGGTCCTAAGACTGTGCACCTTATTGAAACTGAGAAAGAAGTGGACTTTGTCCTACGGTTCATCGCGCTTCGACAGTTGACGAAGACGCTTCGAAACACTCTTGTCGCCCATGACTTCCAATACACGGCAATTCTTCACAAATTCTTCATCGTTCGTCTACTGAAGCTCGACGTCAAGTCACAGCAGTATCTAGCTCCGAACACCAAAGTACAGCCCCTGCCTTTGACATCTGAAGCCTCAACGTTACCGGGCCTCTGGGACGAGTTCATATTCAAGCGCATTGGGGCCGATAGCGCCCATCCTGTAAATCTGAGCAAGGAACCGGAGTCGATCCCAGTACCTGATGATGATAGTCTCAGTAGTACGGCAGGCGCATCGATAAGAAAAGCGAAAATGGTGAATCAATGGGTACAGGAAGGGAGCTCAGAGGTCCTTAATCCCTTCTTGCCTGTCCAAGGCGACTCCAATACCGTAATTTCATTCACTGGCAGGGTTGGCGGATTAGATACCCATACCAAGGCTACGACCATGTCAAAGTATGCGGCAGCCTCAACCTCCGACAAGGAACAGCTCCTGAGGCCACCGTCACCTCGCAAGCGATTCGGAAAGGTGCGAAAACCAAAAGGCGCAGCTGCCGTGGGACCAGTTGAGGGTACAGACGCGTCACCTAGAAATCTGTCGGACCTCAATCTCACCGATCAAGCTAAGGTGGTTACAGAGGGCATACGACCGGACAGGGCAATTGTGCGCAACCTTATCTCCGGCAGTAGCCAATTCGGATCTCTGGCCACTACGACTGAGTCGCGCAGTACCGAAGAGTCAAACTTGGATCCTAGATCCTCACAAACGGGTATCGTGGCTCCGGAGATCTTGCCTCCCTATTTGGAGCCCGTAACGGATGATGTCACTCAAGATCAATCACCGGCCCAGCCTCCAGAATGGGAGAAGCGCCACGCTCATGCTACTGGGGTTGGTCGTCTTGTGGATGTTCCCCCGCTGTCCTATACCCCAAGGGACGTCACAGACGCTCACGGATTTGAGTCATCGATTAACAATATCTTTACGGAGCGCCATTCTGCTCCAAGTCAGGAGCTCATCAGCTTGCTTGATGCCACCGAAGACGAGTTACCTAAGCTTAGTATGCCCCTAGATCCGCTAAGCGCTATCACCACGCCACTGGTGGAGCGTCCAGCAGCGCCGTTGAAACCGATCCTGCGGCTACGCATTGTAAACAAGGGAAAGCCAGGGCCAGTCTCAAGCTCCTCCGCGAGATCTGCCACGTCAAATGCAAAGGCCGATGAAGCTCTCTCGGAGAATCTCCAGACGTCAGATGAGGTGGAGACGAGGAAGTTCAGACTTACCATGGGTCAACAGAAGCCTGCATCCAAGAAGGAAAAGACCGTCAACGGCAGCTCTAGCAAAGAGAGTCGTGCATCGAAGCCTGCCAAGAACAATTTCAGAAAGCTCAACGCTGCTGCAGAGGACGTACTAGAAAGAGCAATTTACTTTCGTGGCCAGGTCAAGCTGGAAGTTCAGATCGGGAGAGTCATGGTGGACAACGTCCCCAACCAACTCAAAAAGATAAACTTCCCCGTTGATGAATGGGGCGCAATCTTCGCGGCACGAGAGCTTTCAGACATGCCTAGTGCAGTCTTTACGAACATGTATGTTTTTGGGGGTGGAATAGTGTAACCGGACACTGAATCCTGGCTTTAGGTTGACTACCGCAATGTTAGATGTCATCTTCATCCGAGACTTGAACGCAGCAGGAGGAGACCGGTTGTTCAGTTCACGGCCATCTGAGTGTATGGTTACGTACGAATTCAGTTGTATGACCAAAGAGAATGACGAAATGTAAGCTGAACCTACTCCTGGGTAATCAACTCCCTCGCCGCGGGTCAGCGGTTGACCGAGAGCATAGCAACATTGTGGTTGACGAAAGCGCCAAGCACCATGTGAGCATCCATCCATCCTGAACCCGTGAACTTGATACTAATGCTGGGAAGACGGAGAAGCCTTCTTTACCGTTAGGCTCGATCAATTGGTATTATCCTAAGAGGTCCGTACTAATAACCAGTGGTTGGGGCCTAGGCTGACTAGAACCAGGACGTGGGATGCGAAGGCCTCACTAACGGGCGTCGTGAACGCCTCCGACTCGTGTGAGCAAGCAGTGAAGGCTCTGATCGATAATCTGCACATACCGTATGCCAAAAAACAAACACCCCTCGCTCTGCATTGTCCGGTATTGATGTATCCCTTAGTGACGGAAATGCCTTGCTCGATCTAGTCACCAAGAATATTACCGCAGACCTCAGCATCCAGGCAGTCACGCTTCGCCGCCAAAAGCGCTATGGATCTGAGGCCCATCCCTCCATCTCCCTCTGCATCACCGAAGTGCAAGATCTCTACATCCAGCACGCCGCCGACTCGACCAATCTCATCCGCGCACGCGCCAAGCCTCCAGGGCAAATGGTCCACGACAATCGACTCTGGTACGAAGTCTCGCTCTCGTCATCGGTAGCAGAAGAGATGTTCAAATCAAACATCGACTTGGAGCTCGGTGAGGTTGCCAGCTGGACACCTCGAGAGATGGTCGAAGCAGGCGTTTTCGAAGAACTCAGTCTCGTCGCGAGAGACTTGGTAACGCGGATCGATAATGTAGGCCACTGGAACAAGGGACCGAGAGGTGGGCCGAGCGATGGGGCAATGACGACTCCGAGCACTACGAACGCGGAGGAGGCGCCGGGGTTTTGGTGATCTCTCAAGGGGCTGGTTGTGGCACGTGGAGTTGTTTTCGACCGATGTCTGCACTTCAGCAGATGAAATCAAGCTCTGGAGCTTGTGCTAGTGAGGCAGTTGACCAAGGATGTTTTCATTAAGCAATTTGACCCCGAGGAGGGTCGTATCGATAGAATCATAGCATGACCGCGCCTTATACTCGAGGAAATCTAGGCCTCAATGCCGAGACACTCGTACCACTGAATCAAGAGAGTAGACAAGTTTCTCGTTCGTGGGCAGAGTATCACGGACGGGAGATAAAACTCTACGTCCTACACCAGGCAGGGCTACAAATAGGTCCGTAGAGCCAGTGGTAGTGGAAACACACTGCCGAGAATCAGGTAAAAACAACGACGACTCACAGCCTTGGCACAAGCTGAGGCCTGTATATTTCACATTCTTTCGTCTTTACTATTATCGTTCAGGCTGGCCATTAGATTGATGAACCGATCGTCTGCCGCTGTTCGGTCTTACTTAGTTTATCAGCAGGGGATGTGTGACTGAGCTTTTGTGCGTCGTAAATACCTTGCTTCTTTTACGGACTCGTTCTATGTAAAGGAAGCGTTGACACTGAGAATGGGCGTGCGTCGTCGCAGTCAGCAACACCACTGCTGTGCCATTGCAAGACACAGAAACTCGATCTATTCCCAATCTACAATCGAGTCGTTGATTCTAATCTGTTGTGAGGGAAGAATTCGAGGAACAAGCTGGATTAATATATACCATGATAGTCGCCAAATTCATATTACTGGACCTGTGGCGCAACGGTAGCGCACTCGACTCCAGATCGAGCGGTTGCCAGTTCAAATCTGACCGGGTTCATGTTTTTGCTCTTTTTTCATCTTACTGTCGTATTTCCCAAATCACTGTCAATTTTGGGAATCTTTGTCCAGCCTAGGCATATTGTTTTCAAGCAGTCAAAATTTGGATCTGTTGGACGGCGAGCGTGTGACTACATAAACCACCACAAGAGAGCAACACCACGTTCGTAGAGCGACGACTACAATTACACGCACCACAGGTACCGCGGTGACCTCATCACCGCCTCATGATGTTATGACTATATCGGCATACTTCAATCGAGGTAGCCGGGCTCCAGAGATGCCGAGTCCAGCGACATGGGAGCCGGAACGAGCCACTCTGAGCACTGGGTGGGTACTCATCGGATGCCACCAGCTTGTTTGTCTTCTGCAGAGGTAGAAATCATAGTTTAAGAATACTGCAGATTGACGATGTGATGGGCTCAACGTGGAGGGATATTCATCTTCCCGTTAGAAAAAACTTCATTCCAAAGACTGATGTGACCCATATCTTACTTTACCTTGTGAGTAGTTCGAAGACGACTAGGGCAGGTAGGGTAGAGTATAGACGACTTACCTCATGTAGAATGCGCTGGTAACCTGTCCTGACAAAGGACGTTGACGCGTAAACATGCCCTATTACCCTCCCTACCTTAGTCCCACGTCTGCCTGAAAGCCTTGCTTACGCAACGTAGCACTACCTTCGCCTGACTCATGGGGAGGTGACTCAGATATTACGGATACAACGGACGAGCCTGAGGCTCGCGATACATTCATCCAGAGCATCAGTAACAGTTATCAAGATTACCTTGGCTAGACATATTGAGGTCACTTCGATCGTCGTTTGCTTCCCTGAAACACTCCCTCCATACACAATCAATCCAGACAACCTTCCCATACCACACCATCAACAACCTCTAGGAACCCATCCTCCTTTAAGCCCTCTCTAACGATGCCTCTCGAGTTCCCCAACTTCCGCCACGACCCTAGTCGTGCACAGTGGACATCATCATCTTTCTCTTCCTTGAGATCTGGAACGGTTCAAGGGCAGGCCGAACGTCAAGCTCAGGCTCAGGCACCGCAGCCCCCAAGGTATCAGGATTCGCCGCGTTCGTCGAAAGAAGAGGGGCCACCGAGAAACGAAGCTTATAGAGATAACCCTCCGTCGTCGTCATCGATGAAGGACGAGAAGGAAGGACAGAAGTGAGAGACTCAGTGGGAATTACGAGGGTGGTGGAGGCGCATGAGCAATCCCGTGACGAAACCGCGAGGAAATGGACGAATGGGGGTCTGAACGGTTGTGATTGGAGCTGTGAGATGTGGGCTTCGTTCGCTAGGAGGTTCGCATTCGAGCTTGGAGTGTGCTGAGTGACATAGGTAGGCTATGTGTCAAGGGTTGTTAGTTGGGTTGGGTGGAGTGCAAATAGCCGGATGAAGTGTTTGGGTGGAGATAGTGCGACCAGGAGCTGAAGGAAATGGCGATCCTGAGACTTGAATAGATGACAACTGATGCTGACTTGTCAATCGGCCTCCTATGCTTGGAATATCAGTAGTCGAACAGGGTGCTTCTCATGTTGACGTAGACTGAAATTCAATTGCCTCCCTTGGACCAGTTATAGTGGAAGTCCCAGGCGACAACAGAACTCAGATACTCTAGGCTTGACTTATGCGAACTTCGCTAACAATCGATCTTCCACTCCATCAAGTATATAAAAATGCTCCGTGACCTCGAGGTTTTCCGCTTCGGCCTGGAACATCTTGTCCGGGTCTTGTCCTGGACCGAACATGTTGGCCCCAGCAGCCGGATTCATTTGACCCATCTGTTGAGCCAATTGACTTGCAGCTGCAATAACAGTTAGCAGGTGACACACTTCTAGAAAAAGGAGAGAGCTCTAACCATTCTCATCTCCAAGCAGAAAGATAAAGACAGACTGTAATCCAAAAAGATTCAGAAAGTACCACGACAAACTCGACACCCATCGGACATCAAGATCTCTCGTAGCAACTCCTGACTGCAGCATCGACTTGAAGCGAATCGTAAGCGGGAACGGGAGCTTCACTACGGCAAATCAGTCCCTCAGCCCTATCCCTTTCAACACCCGGGAACAGAGTGAACATACGTATAACAAATCCCGCAAAGAAAGCATTGATCCACGACATGATAAGCGTCTGGGGGATCATCATCGCCATATTCCCCTTCATCATGCCCATCATGGCCTCCATACCCGCCGGATCCGTCATCGGGTTCGCGGGCGGCTGTCCCTTGCTCTGTGGGTCTTTCAGGAAAGCTCCACTCTGAAAGGCAGACACGAGGTAGTTTTTGCGGGCTTGAAAGGAAGCTGAAGAGAGGACGGAGGCGTTTTGTCGGTGTGTCATCCCACGCATGAGGGAGCGTTGTTCGCGCAGTGCACGGGCATCTTGCTTCTTCGGTGTCGTCGCCATGAGGACGGTGGCGTAATGGCGAAGGATGCCTGTAAGTATCTGAGCGATGTTAGTCAGTGCTTGCGGGACTGGAGCGATCATGTACGTACCATGACCACGGTGATGGGGAAGAGGATCCAGTAGCTTGCATAAGATATTAGCTTATGACTTTATCACCAATGTCGGATCGACATACAAAAGCTGAGGATCCCTATGGATGGTCTGCGCCATAGCTTGAGCCATTGTTTTGCAGCTTACTATAACGCACAACTCAAACTGAGAATACGATGTTCGAATAGGTGAAGGAAGCGGCGTGAAGTTGGGAGAAGAGTAATGATACGGCAACTGCCGGGCCAACCTGGTCAAAGCTTCAGGGTTCGCGACAGCCGTCGCCAAACCCTGGCGCTCCGTATTGGAGGACAGATCTCAGGATATTGAACCCTTGCTATCACTACATTGTCACATACTAACGATATAGGGAGCTTTTATGTCATAGCTAGGGACTGATCTGGGAGTTCCATCATGACAGCTTCCAAAATATCAGTATACTCACTCCCCGGTAAGCCCCATCTCCATCAATGTGAAGGAATCAAAGCTAACGCTTCGCGCACCTCAGACCTCAAAAACACCACCGACGACGCGCTCCCCAACTACCTCACCTCTCTCAAATTCAAACAATCGCACACCCTCACCGACGTGCGATTAGCGCTCGGCTACACCGCCGTCGCCATTGCCGCCGTGACATTCTACTTCGACTACAGACTAGGCTGGGACAAGACGAAAGGGTGGACCCTCTGGGCCGTCGTCGTCTACTTTCTCCTCAACTCAGCTCTGACGTTCTGGATCTGGGGCGTGGAGAAGGGGAACGTGTTTGTGGGCGAGAAGAACGGGGCGCAGGTAAGGGACAGTCTTCAGGAGTCTCGGCGCGAAGCCCCCTCCCTAAGCCTTTGGCCTTGCTGATCCCGGACACGAACAGCTGAGTCTCTCGTCGTCCGTAACGAAACACAAGCCGATCTACAACCTCACCGTCCGGTACCGCACCTCGTCCGCTCGAAGCGGCACCTCGTCCGCTCGAAGCGGCAGCTCGGACGCCGAGACGTGGCAGACGATCGAGCTTGCCGCGCCCTTCACGAAGTGGTTCTCGGCCGAGGGGTATTTCGTCGCGAAGCCGTTCCAGCAATGGCTCGCTTCGGAGATCCCGGTTGTCGGTGCGGCGGATCCGGGGAATGTCGTCAAGGGGGGAGGGGAGGTTAGGACGGTCAAGTTGGAGGAGATGAAGGGTGTAGTGGATGGGTTGAAGACGGGGTCGAGCGTGAGGGAGACGGGATCGCCGGCGACGAGGACGAGGAAGAGTAAAAGGTGAGGGTTGTGTTCGGCTGTGCTGGGAAAGAGGACTGACGTGTTGGAGGTCGACCTTTGATTGACCATACCCCTATTGACCATGCTCATATTACGATTCATCAAATCTTTCCGATTCTCGCCATGTCAGTATCACATCTGCTGTGCGGCATACATCATCCATCCATGCCGTGCCGTGGGTACGCAGCAAGGTATCGTGTCCATCAATCCCCGTCTTTCAGCCGGCGTTTTGCGTGCTCCTCTTCTGGGCTAGCCCCATCTCCCTACCGGCATTGGACTGAAGATAGCTGTCATGCACGATTTGGAATGTCCAAGGGATCTGCCAGCCACGAGCGAGATACTTTCATAACCCCCGAGAGCGTCCAAGAGGTAGATATTTAGAGATGAAAATAGAACGCGAAGGACGATGTGATTAGAGACAGGCTGATCCTCAAAAAACCAAGCTTATCTCTCTCCGCTCTTGATGATACAACCATATCCGGTTTGGTAATGAACGAAGCCTCTCAGTGCAGATCGTACGGAACTCATAACAAACACAACTCCACGACGACGGTGATATTGCCTTAAATGTACAGCAACGACTCGCGCAAATGTCCACCACCCGAGCTGAACGACCTCCAAGAAACGTTTAATGAATCGCTATGCTCCCAGCGAGATATGTACACACCTTTGTTTGCGATGCCACTTTCATGTATGCAGCCTCTAACCAACCCAACGCAACAGTGTATGCCAAAGCGCCTATCGATTATGCCACAAGAAAGTCCGTAATCCGTCCCAGTGATCAGCGTTAACGTATCTATTTTCCACCAACATTAGCCTGCCTTCCATCCTCTCCTCTCAAACCCACTCCCCCAGCAACCACCACCCACGCCTCGCTTACCCACCCAAGAAAGAGAAGTGAAAAAGGGGCCAACGTACATATACTTCATACTGCTCCTCAAACTCGCCTGCAGCGTCTCCGGATACCACCTAAAAAGCCACATGACGTACGCCCAACTCAGACTCGCAAACACCGGCCACGCATGCCTCGCCACCCTCCCTCTCCCTCCTCCTCCTGTCCTACTCCCACTCCCACTCCCACTCCCACTTCCATCCACCACCTCCACCACCCCCCCAAGCACACCCCCCGGCAGCACGCTCATCTTCGCCAACGCCAACACGACGCGCGCAAACACGTAGATGCAGATCTGCTGATTGACGGAACTCTGCGCGCCGCGGCCGCGGCCGAAGACGGCCCACCCGCCCACCAGGCCGGCGATGAAGGTGTCGTAGCGGCCTTCTTTGCCGGTGGAACCTAGGCCGAAGGAAGACGGTTGAGTGGAGGAGGGAAGGGAGGAGAAGGAGGGCAGGTGCCGCAGGGCGAGGAGCGTGCTTTTGTATAGCAGCGCAAAGGTCGCGAGGTTGCGGGCGTGTTGCCGCGTGGCTTTTATGATGAGCCGGAGCTTTTCGCGGAGGCTGTGGGGTTCCGGGGGGAGGGGTTAGGGCGGTGGAGACGGGGAGGGATGATGGGGGTGGGGGGTGGGGGGTGAGAAGGACGTACGTTCCGGAGCGGAAGAGGAAGACCATGCTGGTTTTGTTCCGGGTTGATGTTAGCTAGCTGTTTTGGCTTTCGTAGGTGGGATTGTGGGTTCGTTCGCGAGGTGGAGGTTTGGGGGGTGCATACACCAGCGCATGTGGAAAGCGGACTTTGGCTCCGTAGACGGCGCCGTTGCGGGCGGCTTTGATGAGGGCGAGGTATTCGGCGTATTGGGGGTTTAAGATTATGCCGTTCAGTGTCTCCTGGCGTTCCGCCCTGTCAGTCGAGCACTCGCTGGAGTTCGTAGAATCAGACTTTACCTTTAACGCTAGAGAGTCCATTGTGGTTGTCGAATGCTAGACCTCGGCAGGGCCGCGGGCGAGGAGGGTAGGGAGGAAGGGTGGTTGAGATAGTAGGATTGGAGAGCGGATTGGCGTTGCTGTTGTGTCGGGAAAATTATAGGTTCGAAAGAATGAGTTGCTTTGCTTGGTCTTTCGCACATGACAGTGACAGGTGAAATATGTCGAGTACCCCACAGCCTCGGGATCTCTCAATGACGGTGCCGCTAGAATGGGCTAGGCTTGATACGGAACAGGGTAGATCTTGACTTCAGTCAGGGCTTTGGGTACCAGGTACCCTCATGATCATCTAACAACTCTGACATGGAGAGGAGGGTTTTGGACTGCTGCTCTCTCAAAATGGATCTTTCCTGCTCTTCTTAGAGTAATTTTACACTGATGTGATGTGAGCTTTACCAAATCACACATCACCATCGGCTTTGAAGCGACCGCTTCCACCCAACGCTACCGCTTTCTCCTGGATTGTTCTCTATCTCATCAAGGCATGGTTACCGGCACCTTCATATATATAGATAACGGCAGGAGCAGTATGGGAGCGAGACACATGTGTCCTTATAGTGGCTGCAACTACGTGCTAGCTGCAGCATGAATCGTATGTCCACAGGTCCCAACATCCTGCAACCAAAACTTGCAAATCCCGTTTGCCCAATCCTGAAAGAAACAAGCGCATCTCATGCCGCTAAATTGCAACAAATGTAGAACCGATCACAGATTATCTTCGTACACCCCTCATCTCAAAATCATCCGTCCGGCTCTTCCGGAGAAATCCCCCGATACCTCTAGAGCTGGTACGGGCGCTGGGATCGTTAGGGGTGGATATGTCAGTATTTGACCTCACGGCTGTCGCAGTGACCGCTCCGGGTCTCGAATCCACATGTCTGGATCCCTCCGCAGTCTCGGGGATATCAGCCATTCCTTGCTCCATCAGTTCCTGGTCTGTGCTGGTTTTGCTGATACCTCGCTTTCGGCCGAAGAAGCGGTTGCGGTGGACGGCGGAGTGACTCGGTCGTAACCGATTTGGGGAGTCGGTGCTGTAACGTGACGCGGCGTCCAAGTCTTGAGAAGTGGTCCTTGCCACACTGTCTGTGTCGGAGGGGACACCCCTATTCTGAGCCGTGGTGCTGATAGCTGATCTATTCAAGTCCAGCGCACGAGATCTCGACCTGTCCTCGTACACATCCGAGAATATGTCCGACGAAGAAACATCCTTCATCCCCAGGGAGAAGTCGACGCGCCTCGACATAGCAGACAATGACTCTCCACGAGTACGTGTGGCACGAGACGTACTGGGCGCTTGACGGAGGGTGGATGGATTCCGTCCAGTCACCGGCTCATCAGCGGCATTTGGGACGAATAGAACCTCCCGTGAAATTGAGCCATATCGTGGTCCAGGACCGTTCTCGAAAGTAGTTGCGCTGGGAGGAAGTTCCGGTGTGACGTACTGAAGGTAATACGGGGACTCTTGGTTTTGGCCTGGAAGACGCATGCGCGGACCTTCGATACCGAGCTCTTGCATCGAGACCATCAGTGCACATATGAATTTGTTGCGGCGCTGGAGACGCAGAAGCTCGTTCTGCCAATTCGACTTGTAAAAAAAGACGACGTTGACAGTCATTGAATGTGCTTCTGTAATGTCTCGGATCTCCGTCAGGATGTTGCTCTGATATTCTCGTTTCTCATTTTTGACGAATTCGAGAAGAAGCTGCCGCAGCTGGTCGATCTGGTCTAGAGTCGTGCCGAATTTGAAGATCATGGGGATACTTTCCGCGAGACCACCTGAACGACGCATATTGAGAATGAACAGTGTGTTGAGATAGCTGTTCGGTGCCTGAACGACGTGCCCTTCCAACTTCTTGAACTCCGTATAGAGAAGTGCAATTTCCTTCACAAAGTAATCATCTCCTTTCCCCAAGACACCAGTGCTGCCATAGATCGTAACCCTGTCGCCGACATCAAACGGGTGCTTGACAAAAACGAATACAACCGACTGGAGGAACTCCTGAGCGGTCGCCGAGAAGAGCCATGCAAGACCAAGTACTGTTGATCCGAGAGAAGTGAGGACACCGGCGGCGGAGGTTGACACCAGCGAAATGAGCACTAGGAGAGAAATAATAATGACGATGAAGAACAGAACGCTGTCCAACCTGGAAACGACTGAGTCAAGATCCTTCAATGAAGCAGTGATGGATTTCCGTTCGCGCCCAATCTCCACGCACACTGCCTCGAGCTCTTCCATGGATATATCGCCGTTCATATCCTTGTCGAACATGGTGAAAGCTGCATCGGCCTCGTCATCATTGTTGAATGCGTCCTTCAGATCGTCCGAGGAGACCGTTCCCTCCCCTTCACGCACAAATGTTCTGTATAACCGACGGGCGAGGACCTGACTGCCCTTCGTGGTGTTTAGGAGTGCCAATATGACCTGTTGCGGATGCGTACTCTTTAGCACGCTTTTCCCGGTGAAGTCCATGGCCACCTTGCCCGCCACATCCGTCACTGCGTTGAGAGCTTCTCGGGCATTCTTCTGCGCTTTGTCCAGGTATTGCGCTGGAGTCCTCGCACCCGATGCAGGTTTTGAAGGTCCGCCATCCTCGAACTCGGAGTCGTCCATGGCGATCTTTTCTTTGGAATACTGATAGAGTTTCGTAAGACTTCCAATTTGGAATTTGTTGATCTCTATCCGATCAGAATATGTCCGCAAGTGGAAGCTGATCGCGATGAGCTGAATGATGACTTTCTCGACGAGATTGAGAGTTGCGCCAACGAATATGGAGACGATAATCTTGTTCATTGTCGCCTCCCAGGGTTTGATACCGTTATTTCCGTCCGTATGATGGTTTGTCATCGTTGGAAGGAAGGAGACCTCAATCCCAAGCCACCAGAAAAATATTGTTGCCGGTATCTCGAGTTGTTTGCCCATGTCTCTCCATTTCTTACCGTTATTTGTGAAAAGACTCGAGACCAACCCCATAGGCCAGGGGATGCCTTTGGCTGCAATCTGGGATCTGGTTAGCGGATCTACTGACCAGGGAACAACAGTGGACTTACTCTCCCGGCGAACAGGGTCAAGAAGCCTATCTCAAGCCAGACCGCGAACCAACTCAACGTCACCCCACCGACATTGGCATCTTTGAACACCAGAGCGCCCAAAAGCAATGGAATAAGCAGCACCGTCACCACCGGCACTATGTACGTGAAATACCGTATCAAAACACTCGAGTTATGGATCTTCTTGAAAAGCTTTGCGATTTTGGTGGATGGATGGTCGGGGCTTTTGTAACCTGAGGTCTTCTCGTGTATTGGATTGGTAGCAACGTCAAAGTCATCCACCGGATCAGCCCGTCGCGACCGCGACCGATGGATGGATATCGAACTTGTCACATGGCCTCTGCCCTCCGAAGTTTGCACTGTCGAAGCAATCTGCTCGGCTTGGGCCACGGCCAGCTCGTCGTCCAATCGGTGTTCTTGCTCACGGGTCCGAAAAGGTGATAATGGAGACAGATAGTATTCACCTGCTGGCTGATGGGTCTGGAGGTTCAAGTGATTCCTGTCGTTCTCGGATGACCCCTCGCCCACGTAGGTGCCATCTTCGCCGGACGACGCAGACGCTGCATTGAGCGGATTGAAAATGGGTTGAGGGAGCTCGTGGACGGGAGTCGACATACGCCCTGTCTTGACCAATGGTACGTGAGGGTGCCCGAGGTGCTTCTATTCTCGAAGATACGGCCGATTCGATGCTTGACCGTACGGCAAGTTCTTCAGTCCGTGCTCGAATGTTAGACTGTATTGATGGATGGGCACTCGTGAAAGCTGTTCTGGGAATAGAGGAATTCAGACGAAATCCAGTAACGACAGTGAATGGGGATGATGCGTTCAGGTCCAGATTAAGGTACTCGTACTGTTATGCTTTGACCAGGTTGATCAGTGCGGACGGATCTGGTAAAGCCGGCAGTCAAAGGATAAGAACGACAAAGAAAGAGTATGAAAGTCGTCTCAGTGTACTTGAAACATCATATCTTTACAGTCTTCGAGAGATATTTCTTGAGGAGGTGGCTGCTTCAAAATTTCCATCGCATGTTCCATAACCTAACCTTACCAGGTAAGCTATCGATAAACAATTGGGAAGAACGGAGTCTCGGCAAATGCTCCCCGCCCCAACGTCATTCTCTTGCGACTGGTCTACCAATGATATTCGCAACGACATGTATAAATACATATATACAAGACTTTCAGATTTTTCTCTTAGGTGAGTGAGGATGCAAATTGTGGTAGTATTCCTTCTTGTATGACATGATACATGTTCTTATTTCTAACCCACGAAGGATCGACGATTCGATTTTGATATTGAGTTAGTCAGCAGCATGCGTTCCGAACGTTGGGGAACGCAGACGCAGGGGAACGAACGCCTTTCCCGTTCCGTGTAACCACAACAAATACCTTAATTTTATGGAGAAGGTATTATGCAATTCAACTGCGAATCCCATGTGAATTCTCCTCGTGCTGAAGAATATCATTTTGTACCTTGAAGATAGAGTACTTGAAGGACTCGGCTTAAAATGGAAATGGATTGGAATTGACTGGAGTGGAGGACTTGGCTCGTGCTCGCCTGTCGCTCAGGGTTGTTTGTTTCCTCGCTTGTTTCTTCACATGCTTGCCATTATTGATTTCACACCGCCAGAACTCGTACAGTAACCCCACTACTCCTTACTCTCACAACGAAGTCTACATTACTTGAAACTCTCAGCTTTACTCTGTGCCAGCTCATCGCTTCATCTTCATCTTCATCTTCATCCGTTGACCATAGGACTTCACAATGAGGGGCGAAGTACGTTGTATTGTTGCCCTGCAGTTCTACTGTGGACTGGCCGACGCGTCCGACAGTCCGCAACGCTGCATCTCTCCATATCAGATACAACACATGCCAACTACGAGTACAAACATCATACTGACCTTCAGCCATAGGTCTGTCATCTTCACATTGGCCAAGCAGGCACACAATTGGGCAACAGTGCTTGGGAACTGTAGGCAATCTATTTGTACCGCTTCGGGCCACTACGAACCTGACAACTGATGAAGATATCTCCTCGAGCATGGCCTGAAGGCTGACGGCCGTCCTGATCCCGATGCTAAAGACATCGGCGACACTGGTTCTTTCGAGACTTTCTTCACCGAGACGGGGAGGGGAAAGTACGTGCCTCGATCGATTTTCGTCGACCTGGACCCATCGGTACCGTCACCAAGAAGATGTGTGCTGGACGATACTGAGAGACATCACAGCCAATTGACGAAATCCGCACTGGCCCGTATCGGCAGCTATATCACCCAGAGCTGTTGATTAGCGGAAAAGAAGATGCTGCTAACAACTGTAGGCCACATGTATAACATAGGCGGCTAGCTATTCTAACGGCTTGCTTCAGACGCTCGAGGCCACTATACGATTGGAAAGGAGCTGGTGGACAACGTCATTGACCGCATCCGCCGCGTTGCTGGTAGGACTCCACTTGGTTATAATACAGCTGCCCTACTCATGCCGCAGCAGACAATTGCTCGTCACTTCAAGGGTTCTTGATCTTCCACTCCTTCGGTGGCGGTACCGGCTCCGGATTTGGTGCCCTTCTCTTGGAACGTCTCTCATCTGAATACGGCAAGAAGTCGAAGCTGGAGTTCGCCGTCTATCCTGCTCCGCGCGTCTCTACCGCGGTCGTAGAGCCATACAACGCGGTATTGTCGACCCATAGCACTATCGAAAATTCGGACTGCACCTTCTTGGTCGATAATGAGGCTGTCTATGACATCTGCCGCCGGAACCTGGATATTCCTCGCCCAAGTTACGAGCATCTCAATCGTCTCATTGCTCAAGTCGTGAGCTCCATCACTTCGAGTCTTCGTTTCGACGGCGCTTTGAACGTGGACTTGAACGAGTTCCAGACGAATTTGGTTCCTTACCCGCGTATCCACTATCCTTTGATTAGCTACGCTCCAGTTATATCGAGCAACAAGAGTTCACACGAGAGCTTCAAGGTCTCTGACCTGACCTTTCAATGTAAGCTCATCCGTTTCGTTCGACATGTTACTCGCTGATGCCTCCAGGCTTTGAACCAAATAACCAGATGGTCGTCTGTGATCCTCGCAGTAAGTCTATAGTCTCATCTTCTTAGTGGAGTTGCATTAATTGGATCGTCAGATGGTAAGTACATGGCGGTAGCGTTACTCTGCCGTGGTGATGTAGTCCCACGAGACTGCACTGCCGCCGTGGCCTCTCTAAAAGCCAAGACCTCGTTCAACCTAGTGGAATGGTGTCCTACCGGCTTCAAGCTTGGCATAAACTACCAGAAGCCAGTCCGCGTTCCAGGCGGCGAGCTCGCTCCTGTCGACCGTTCCGTTAGCATGCTGTCTAACACCACCGCAATCGCCGAGGCCTGGAGCCGCTTGGATCATAAGTTCGACCTAATGTACGCAAAGCGTGCCTTTGTGCATTGGTATGTTGGAGAGGGAATGGAGGAAGGCGAGTTTAGCGAAGCAAGGGAGGACTTAGCCGCATTGGAGAAAGACTATGAGGAAGTCGCCAGTGACAGCGTCGACCCTGACGCTGGCGGAGAGGAACAGTACTAGTTGCTTGCTCTACTGCTCTATCCTGTTTGCCGCCTGGGGATGGGTTATGCTCTTTGGTGCCTTGGTGGCTTCTCGACTTAGCGTGTCGTGTCTGGCGTCCCACCGCACATATTCTCTCAGATTGTCATATCATGATGAAGCGTACCTGTACGGGGCCTGCACATATCCAGCACTCTTTTTTCAATGTCAAGACCTTAGATTAAACACTCTCGTTCATGAAGTATGATTGTCATCAACAGTGGCCGGCTTTGGGTCGTTCGTTGCGCGAACACATTTCCAATACCTGATATTCAATGAGGCATGTGAAGCCGTTGTAATTCCCCTGTCTGCCCTCTGTACCTTACGTAAGCTTTAGATCCCGCGCTAGATGGTGTAAAGAGCTACCGTACGTATCGACAAGCACATAACGTTATCGTGAACTTTTTCAAGAACAGGCGTTCAACAAATTTGGAAAAGCTCGCCGCAACAATGTTACGTCAAATGTGAGTCGAGGAATCTGTGACGACTGATCATCAGTTCGCCATTCTGCTACATAGCTAACTCCAATCCCCACCAGCAAACCGCGCAACGCCCGGTCGAAACGCGCACTCGAGAAAAAAGCCCCCCAAATCCACGAAAACCCCAAAGCTACCCTCTTCCTGCGAGGCAGCACCTGCTCCGAAATCGTCCAGCTGGCCCTCACCGACCTGTACTCGCTGAAACGGCCTCTGGCGATCAAATTCACCAAGAAAAACGCCATCCACCCCTTCGAAGACGCCTCGTCGCTCGAATTTTTCAGCCAAAAAAACGACGCCTCCCTGCTCGTGTTCGGCAGCCACAGCAAGAAGCGCCCCCACTCGCTGACGCTGGTGCGCTGCTTCGACGGCCGCGTCCTCGACATGCTCGAGCTCCACCTGCAGCCAGACAGCTTCCGCACGCTGGCGCAGTTTAAGAACCGCAAGTGCGCCGTCGGCCTCAAGCCGCTGGTGGTGTTTGCGGGGACGCCGTTCGAGGCGCCGGCGGCGTCGGGGTATACGCTTGCGAGGTCGTTGTTGCTGGATTTGTTTCGGGGGCAGGAGGTTGGGAGTGTGGATGTGGAGGGGTTGCAGTATTTGATTTGTGTGAGTGCGGGGGAGGAGGGGGTGGGGGGAGGGGAGTTGGGGTCGCCGTTGATTCGGGTGAGGGTTTATTTGATTCGGACGAGGAAGAGTGGGCAGCGGTTGCCGAGGGTGGAGGTGGAGGAGATGGGGCCGCGGATGGATTTCAGGGTGGGGAGGATGAGGGAGGCGGAGGAGGGGGTGATGAAGGAGGCGTTGAGGAAGGCGAAGGGGCTTGAGGTATGGTGGTTTGAGGTCGGTTGTGGGTGGGGTGTGGAGAGAGGGCTGACTTCCGCGATGTGTAGCCGAAGCAGAAGAAGAATGTGGAGACGGATGTTGTGGGTGATAAAGTGGGGAGGATACATCTTGGGCGGCAAGATTTGGGGAACCTTCAGACGAGGAAGATGAAGGGGTTGAAAAGGGGGAGAGATGTGGATGCAGAGCTTGTTGGTGCCGAGGAGGATGATTTGACCTTGGTGGATGGAAGTGGTGACGAAGGTGAGACTAAAAAGGCTCGGACAAGGTAGTGCAAGTCGGGATCTACGCTACGGATTGCTTGCATATTGCTAGGTGTACGGAGTCAAGGACGGGTAAGGTATTCATATGGTATAAAGCCGTGTCTATTCTAATGCTCCCAGCCTTTCCGAACGTCGTAATCATTGTTCACGTTGCTTCTATATCCTCTGACCTGCCCAACGCTTTCACGGCAGCTGCAGGCCTTACCGGCAGTTCCTTGCGATTCTGAACAATGCGCTACTGCTGTCAGTCACAGCAATGGGCTCGAGTGTATTACTGCAGACATACCAACAAGTTTCTAAGCAGCACGACAATCGTGACTTTGCCAATGGCTGGCACATATATCGAAGCCTTCTGCTTCACATCCGGATCGAAGTTCTAGTCACCGGTTAATCGAACTAGGACCTCACACCAAGACCCGCAATGACTCACCTTTTCGCTAGAGAAGTTGATACACACAGCCCCATCTCGAAGCAAATGTGTAGGGAACCTGAACTTCTCTCCTGGTACACCACTGATCACCACATCGCTCAAGGGCACGCAATCCTCCAAACCCCACCCCTCTTTTTCAATGACGTCGTGCCTCCTATTCTTAATCCCTTCCCCTCTCGTAAACTGCTGCACGCCGGTTACATCGACAGAATACACACACGCGCCATCATTGGCCAGTAGTGCTGCTAATGGCCTTCCCACGACCTCGGAGCGGTTCACTACCGTGATCGAATGTCCGAACAATCTGTTTCCGTATGGCAAAATGGTGTTGTAAACCCTCAGATATTCCAGAATCTTGACAATCGCCAACGGCGTGCAGGGCAGAATACTTTTCTGCAACCTGGCCTCGTCGAGGAACCGAATGTTCTGGTACATGTTGAAGATATACCGGTGACTGAGCCCCTCGACATCCTTGCTGACGTCCGTGATCTGCTGCAGATACTGATCTTGACGGTTGTTGAAGATTGGGTAATACACTATGATGCCATCAACGGCGTCGTCTTGATTGGTAGTGAGAATATGCTGTTCAAGATCTTCGCGGTCGACTTCACGCAGTTGGAAATCGAAGCCACTGGGGACTAGTCAGATCATACTTGCTCTGGTCCAGGTCGAGGTGGTGAGGAATAAGATGTTGGTACGAACAAGCTCACTTTTCGTTACAGGTGCGTGCCGTCCAGTCCGCGTACATGCGCGCCGCTGGATCTATATTCGCGAGGAAACCGACGAGGAGTGGAGGTTTGTCGAGCTGTTGTAGCCCTTCAGCTATTTCTGCCAGCAGATTCTTCGCGACTGTGGCCGCGAGCACGACCTTACAAGACGCTGGAGCATCTGCTTGGGTCGCCATGCTGCGGAGGCTGCGATTAAAAATGCGTGGTGGGGTGCTTTCGCGTCTGGGGGAAAGTGAAGCGATAGGGCTGAGAGATAAGATAACGAACGGCAAGAAGCGAAACCCTAAATATTGACGTCAAGCTGTTAGCCGTTGCTATTTTGAATGCGGACAAGATAATGACAGCAGCGTTCAACCAATCTCGACATGTCTGCCATAAGGGAGTACCTGCTTACTGTCGAAAAGGACGAACAGGAAGCAAGGCACACCGCGGAGTTGACAGCGAAGAGTAAGTCGTGCGTCCGATTGTTCCACGTACTGAATACTGAGTTGACCAACATGCCCAGAGCTCGAAACCAAGCAACTGACTCTGATTGAGGTCGTCCAGTCGCTTGGCGACTACATCAATGACGAGGATGCAGCCATCCGCTCCAAGACCATTGGTTTTCTTTCTGTGGTTCTGGCGTCACTCCCGGAGAAATTCCTTTCCCGGCAGCAGCTCTCAGTCCTGTGTCAATTCTACTGTGACCGCATTGAGGATGGAGGGGCAGTGGAAGCTCTCATTAGACTTCAGGGTTTGGGGAGATTCGACGGGGATATGACTGTGGCAACGTTCCGAGCGTGAGTGCGTACCTCCGACATCCGAATACCCACATCTATACAATGCGCAGTGGTCAAACTCGGATCATAGAGGCTAGGCTGACTTAACAACACTATAGCCTGAATGAGCATTTTCAAGATCTGCAGCTGAAAACACAATCACAAAGGTTTCTTGTACTGGAGCTCCTCAACGGACTCATGACCAGCCATCGACAAGCTCTAAGAAACCTTGGCGAAGAGTCTCTGATTGGTATCACCGACCTCGTCAGTGGTGAGAAGGATCCCCGGAATCTGATGGTCATTTTCTCCATCCTCAAGGCTGTCATGGTCGAGTGGGATATTGAGAACCATGCCGAGGTTTGAAGCCTACCATCTCCTCCTCACTGGATATCGCCACTAATCGTCGGACAGACACTCTTTGACTCTGTGTTCTGCTACTTCCCAATTACCTTTCGACCACCACCTGATGATCCATACGGCATCACTGCGCAGGACCTGAAGACTCGCCTTCGGGATTGTATCGCGTCCACAACACTCTTCGCCCCTTATGCTTTTCCCCAGCTTCTAGACAAATTAGACTCTACTTCACCTAATGTAAAGGTATTTAACGTATTGCCCAAAGTCCTGAACTCTGCTTACTGGTACTAGAAAGACGTACTGCAGACTATTACTGCATGCGCGTCATCGTATGATGCTACAACCATGTCACAATATTCCATAACTCTGTGGGATTCACTGAAGTATGAGATTCTGACCATGCAGGAGGAGAATCTGGCGGAAGAAGCTCTCGCTGCACTTCGAGCAATTGCAGTGCGGTTATCAAGCGATTCAACCAGCGCCACCACGCAGACTACCATCGCTCAGTACATGAGGCCGATCACGAAAGAGTGTAATGAGCAACTGCATGAACCACAGCACAAACAAGCAAAACCGGCAGGGAAAATCCTCAGCTCTCTAGCAGCAGCATCTGCAGTCGCCTTTAATCTTGTAATCAAAGCCACGGTGGCACCGTTACTTACATTATATCAAGATGCAGATGGCATAGCGACACAACGGGCTCTGATGGAGGTTTTGGTTCAACTATTCGATTCGGCTTTAGAAGTTTTCGGAAGTTGGACTTCATTCCAAGTCTACCCTATGATCGAAAATCCATTGAACCCATTCAAAGACCGCCTCTTCGAGCTTTTTAGCCAAGCGCTTATGAGTACAGCTAAGGAAGAAATCTCCTTTCGAGTGGTAGCCTCGAGAGGACTTCTTCGGCTTGCTAAGCTACGCAACTACCTTGAAGAAAGTGAAAATGGCATGGTGGTGCAATACTACAACGAAATAGTGCTAACAGAAGACGGGACGGGACGGGATGACCTCAAAAACGAAGCCATTCAAGCTCTGGTGGAAGTCTCAATGTCTAAGCCCAAGCTGATCATGGACATCACCTTTCCGGCATTCATGTCCAAACTGCCGGACACTGACGAGGGTGGACAAAACGACTATATCGTCACTCTTGAAGGCTTGGCAAGGCTGAGTGTAGAGAAAGCCATCTTCGACACTCTGATAAGACGATTGTTGAACAAGCTGGATGTGGTTCTATCAAGCAACACTTCGCCAGCATATCCACGTGCTATATTGTCAGCACTACACTATGTGTTTAGCCGACGTAAACTTGATGGCGATCCGAACTTGCAGAATTACTATAACAAGATAGTGGTTGATCTGATCAGGAGAACGGTCTCTACTACCACCGGAGAAGGCTCGCTCACGGTCCTCAACGATGAATCCGTAATGGAGATTCTCGGCTGCCTTGCAAACCTGCTCATTCGCGCTCTTGATGAAGACAGACGACGTCTGGTGGCTCAGCAGATATATACACTATTTACCGACAAAAATGAGTTCACACCGGTTCCGTTCAGGACGGATGCAACTACACCTCAAATACAGACGATGGTCTTATCCACTTACATAATGGCAGGCGTACAACGTGATGTAAGTGTACAGGGCTGATCTTACCGCTGCTGGGACTGATCGATCTGTCAGGCCCCTGTACCATACGGAGATCTTGACACTTCAGAGACACACGCTTTGCTAGAGGAGCTGGTCCGAATAGCATTGACAGAAGACGTTTCAGCTACAAGATTAGCAATCCTACGGCAGATTGCTCTTATCATCAACAAGTTCCTCCCTGCTCGCAATACTCACCTCGCATCTGATATCCTCTGGCGGCCGGGGAGAGGCCTCCTCTCTGCAGACAACCTCTCAGAATCTTCAGTTCGCGTTATCTTCTGGATAGCAAGAGCCCTCATCCTCCGTCTCATCAATACTGACAAGATTCTCGACCAACTTCTAAAGCTTCTCAACCATCCATCGTACGGCTCTGTCTCTGCTCGAGGCTTTAGCTTACTACTTGCGCCCGACGAAGTCTTAACGAAAGAAAACGGCGTAACCATCCGTCTCCTCGCCAAACAGAAAGTCTTCAACATCTGCGCCACCAGCATCCCGCCACTCTTCCGAAGCGCCGACCCAACGGCGAAACCCAACTATCTCATCGCCTTGTCCGGGCTACTGCGCTACGTCTCCAGCGACGTCCTCATGTCCGAAATCGAGATTCTCCTGCCCTTATTACTCCAGAGCGTTGAGCTTGAAGACGCAGAAGTCAAGCTCGCGACCATCGAGACCCTCACCGTCATCGCGCACGAGAATCCAAAGGCCGTGGAGGGCCATATCTCCAGTCTCATTGGCCGTCTCTTGAAAGCTGCTACCGAACCGCACCGGAATATACCCGTAAGTCACCCAATCCCCATCCCCAGAGTATGCTTGGATGGCTGCTCATCTTGGTTCCCGTTCATAGAAAGTTCGGTCTGCCTCGCTCCGCTGTCTACGCACCTTCCCCGGCAAAGTGAAGGACAGCGCGCTCCTGCCGTACGGGAAAGCGGTGATAAGGGGTCTGATGGCCGTGCTGGACGATCCGAAGCGGGGCGTGCGAAAGGAAGCGGTGGACTGTCGGTCGAAGTGGTTGGGTTTGGATGAGCCGGATGAGGAGGATTAGAAGGAGGTTGTAGAAGCAGCATGCGAGAGGCGGGAGTTGGTTGATGGTACAGTTGGTATGTGTTCTGTTTGCTGCTAGGGGCGTAATCGATGACAAGCCTTCCGTCATAGAGCCCTTAGATGTAGATTGAGGTGCGACTGTCAAGTACTCGGCTACCAATGAATCCTACACCCGCAGCTGCACTTGACAGGTTACGTTCGGGAACAGCTTCGATGAACAGGACCGTGTACACGGCTGCTACCTAGCCAGTAGAAATGATCTAGAGCGGATGACGAAGTAGTCGATGAATCCACAAGACCATCATATCTGCTCGACAAGATGGTGAGCGCGTCAGCTTAGGGTAGTATTTGTCTGTCCTATGCCCATGAGAAACACGGACCATGATATTGGACGGACGGTAGGGCAAGATTGTGCAGTAGAAAACTAGTGGTCCAGGAGTCTTGATCCACTCGCACTCGTACAGCCCTATAGCGGAACGGGTTGAGCATGTGCGTCGTTGGGGGTCCCAGAGCACAGGGCTCGAAGCAAGTGCACAGTTGTCCCGTATGGCCCCTGCCACTGCGTTCCCGCCCTCTCTGGGCCCCCCATTTCCCAGCTAGGTGTCAGAACCGCCAGAATGCGTATGTGGTTCGTACGAGAGCTAAGGTCGTGTGGCTGCACAGTTCAGCCTCATAGGGAGGTAGGTAGGTCTGAATGTAAATTGAACTGCTCTGAAGATTGAAAGCAGAGAGTAAGAGTGACGGTGTTGGTGACGGCAACAACGACGGTGGTGATAACGGTGACACGCCGAAACTAAAAGACTCTGTGCTGCAATATCGGAGTCTGCTACTTTTGATTTCGTGCAGACTCTGGTAATAGAAACATCTAATTGATGCCCTGGATATGGGTGTGGAGGGTATACTTTCGGCAACAAGGTCGCCTCTGATTGGTGTCTAGCCCTGAGCAAGATGTGATGGACTAGTCTTTTTCTCACTGTTACCGGCACTCAACTGGTTCAGCAATTGGGTTGTAGATGCGCAGAGGTGGTTAGAGTTACACCGAAGACGACAAAAGTGGGTACCTAATGCAATGATGGAATCTACGACCTTCACTCCCTTCTTCAAGCTCTCCCGGTCCGGCCGTTTTCAGAACTTCGTCTACCCGCATCCCCCGAAGCGAAGTGAACTCCACCTCCGAATTTTTGCAACCCAACCATGGCAGCGGTTCATTAGACTCCTCCCTCAAGACCCTCAACTTCGACTGGAACACATCGCTATCCACATATGCACCCTTCAACCACCTCTCGCCCTCCCCGATATCAAACGCCCTCCGCGCGTGCAGCACCCGTCGGTTGTTGAACACGACGCATTGGCCCTCCTCGAGCTTCAACTCGAACAACGCATCCTCAGCCTCGACAATCTCCGCAAATCGCCTGGCCGCTTTCAGATAGTCGCCAAATCCCTCGCGGTTATAGACGCCGCAGACGTCGACTTCGAAGGGGGCCTGGAAGGGTGGCGCCCAATTGACGACGGCGAGGCGGCGGACCTTCGTCGAGAGCCTGTACGGCTCCAGCTCGACGGTGGGGCGCGTGAAGTGATAGTGCTGCCCGGCGTTGTGGTAGTGGTAGGTGACGGGGAAGCGCAGCAAAGCCTTGAACTCGTCCCGGTAGAGCTTCCGCATGCCGTACGCGGCCCGGTAGCTGTCGGAGAAGAGCGAGTTCCCGCCGGCGCAGGTGGCGCGCAGGCAGTGCAGGAGTTGCAGGCCGGGCGGGTTCTGCATGTACAGCAGGTCCATGTGCAAGCCCAGGTGCTGGTGCGTGTACGCGACGTTTTTCGCGTCCGGCACCGACTTCACGTCCCAGGTGCGGCCGTAGAACGAGTCGCGGAGGGGCCCGATGCGCGTGCCGATGCTGACGACGGATTCCTCAGTGGAGGGCACGTCGGAGAGGAAGATGAGGCCGTAGTGGTGGAGGTGCATCAGGGCCTTGAGGAGGGTGGCTTCGGAGCTCATGTACGAGTCGTAGGGAAACCAGCCCACGTCTTTCTCCATTCTTTTCTTGTCCCATGCGGTCGTTTGACTATCATCGTAGCGGGACAGGACCCGAGTAAATCGAGACCAGTTTCGCCTGAAGAACCTGTCGGGCAATGTCGTGATGTGGTCGGGTCCGAAGCCCGGGATATCGTCCTGCCACTCCAGCTGGACGTCTCCGTTCTCCAGCGTCGTCAGCTGCTTGACGACAAGGTTTTCCGGTATGTCTGAAGTTTGAAAGTTCTTCTGTTTCGTAGAGGAGTCGACGCACTTCGGGCAGGAGCAGGCATCTCGTAGGTAGTGAAAGTCGAAATCGTGGGATTGCTCCCCCTTCTTGTGGTTCTGGATTTGTACACAGTGATTGTTATAATCTACCAGATATGAGAGAGGCGCTGGCCGGTATGCATTGCTCTCAGATTGTCGCAATCGATCGAAGTGGTAAGGCTCGTCCGGTACGGAACCCTCGTCTGCTGGGGCGACGCCGGCTTCTGTTCCCAAGCGTCTCAATTGCCCCCATCGTGAGGACTGTAGTATTATACCTTCACTCCGAAGACATCGCCCACTGAATTGCCGTACCCGGAGTGATCGGGAGATAAGAGTTGACATTGCTGTCGTCGTTGTCGAGAATCCTGGTCCGTGCTTGACCGGAACTCAAGAGAGTTTCTTCACCTGATATTGACAGCTCTTCCTTCCAACCGAGCTCTTCCGAGAATTTATCTAGGAAAGTGAGAACATCGCTTCTCGAATCTCACCGAGGACCCAGCCAGATGTATGTCTGGGGGCGGAGAGCACCTCAAGGATGAGGTACGTTCATTGTTACACCAATTGGCCCATCCGATCTAACAACTACATCCAGGGCTCGAAACAGCAAGTCGTGATAGCGGGAGCGATCGCAGGACTCGTTTCAAGGTACGCCCCATGCACGTTCCCACACCATGCTGTCTTCTTAGACTGTGATATCCAGATTCTGCATCGCTCCCCTAGACGTCATCAAAATCCGGCTCCAGCTCCAAGTCAGCTCCATCGCCGACCCACTATCCTCGGACCAAACCACCACCACCCGACCCAAATACCACGGCGCCCTATCAACCTTCAAAACGATCCTCCGCGAAGAAGGCATCACAGTCCGCCTCTCTCTCATTCCCTCAACACCTCCCCTGCATGTACGACACGGGCTGACTGCTCACCACAACAGGGTCTCTGGAAAGGCAACATCCCCGCCGAAGCCCTCTACATCCTCTACGGCGGCATCCAATTCTCCACCTACCGCCAAACCACCGCCCTCCTCCACACTCTGCCCACCCCCAACCACCAACCCCTCTCATCGACCGTCGAATCCTTCATCGCCGGCGCCCTGGCCGGCGCCCTCGCCACAACAGCCACCTACCCGCTCGACCTCCTCCGCACCCGCTTCGCCGCACAGGGCCCCGACCGCGTCTACGCCTCGCTCCTGCACAGCATCCGCGACATCGCGCGCACCGAAGGCCCGCGCGGCTTCTTCCAGGGCCTCGGCGCCGGCGTCGGCCAGGTCGTGCCGTACATGGGCTTGTTCTTCGCGGCGTACGAAGCGCTCCGCCCGGCGCTGGCGGGGCTGGAGTTGCCGTTTGGCTCGGGCCACGCGTCGGCGGGGGTGTTGGCGAGCGTGGCGGCGAAAACGGGCGTCTTTCCGCTCGATCTGGTCAGGAAGAGGTTGCAGGTGCAGGGGCCGACGAGGGAGCGGTATGCGAGCGGGAATACTCCCGCTTCGAGGGGCGTGGGGAGGACGATGAGGGCGATTGTGAGGAGGGAGGGGGTTAGGGGTCTGTATCGGGGGTTGACGGTCAGTTTGGTGAAGGCGGCGCCGGCGAGTGCGGTGACGATGTGGACCTATGAGAGGGCGTTGAGATTCTTCAAGGAGACAGAGAATGATCGGGTGGTACGGGCTTGATCGCGTACTATACCTTCTCGTCGTTGCTTGGACATCCGCAGCGGTAGTCCTTCGAAAATATGTATAGTATCGTACCTCTTCTGAGGTCACGGTCAAATTAGAACAGTTTTGGTGACTTGCAGGAGTCCCGTGAATGGTTGAAATGCTTGCGGCTGGACCACATATACGTTCACAACCTTTTCTAGCCCTAAGAGGCAGCGAGCGGCAGGGAACGTCAGAAGTACAGAGCAATGTCACCAGTAACGGTGGAATGTAGTCTAATGAAGAGAAGAAGTCTTGCCACGTATTTCTGCTAGACCTACTTCTTTCAATCAAAGATGAGCTTCTGATTTCGGCAACCTGGAAGAAAGTTGACAGCAATCTTTGGATTAATTGGGACAAGTCACGTCCAAAGGAGCCTTTGCAGGTTTTAATCGTCTATAATTATGGTACGGGCAAGTCCAATGTTTCGATATGGTTTATTTGGATCCATTAAATGGAGGGACCGAGTTCCAGCCATGCAGGCGCTATCTGAAGCCCTATCAGTCCATCCCAGCTGCTTTCTGTCAAAAACTTGCAGCTTCCAAATCACGAAAGCAGTAGGTAGTGTTGTAACCGCAAAACGAGACTCTTATGCCCTAAGCGGAAACCGTGGCCGGTTGATTCTGCGCTTCGGGGGCGGCCGGTCCACCTTTACCTTTCGAAGCCGTATAATCGTGAAAGAATTCTGGGTCGTTATCAAGTTCCTCTTTGACCTAAGGCGCAGCGTATCAGCACATCATTGCTACCCAACAAAGTCTCGCACCCTATAACTTACGATATCCAAGCCACCCACCAACTCGCCTCCCACCCACAACTGCGGAAACGTCGGCCAATCCGCAAAATCCTTCAAGCCCTGCCTGACCTCGTCATCCGCCAAGATATTAAAGAACCCATACTTGACCTCCTTCTGCCTCAGCAAACCAACCAGCTGCCTGCTGAACCCACACTGCGGCCCAGACGGCGTCCCCTTCATGAACAGCATCACCGGCGCCGCCTTCACAAGCTCCGCCAACCTCTCCTGCAACTCCTCCTTCGCCTGGGCTCCACCCGACATCTCCGGTGCCGTCGCGGGGTCCGACGCCTTCGGCGCGTAGCCCGAGAGATCCTTCGTCGCTCCCCCATTCGCACCGTTACTCTGCTGCTCTTTCGGCGGCGTCGCTTCCAGCGCAGGCGGCAAGCCCGCCTTCCCCGTGTTGCCCGACTTGCCGGCGTTTCGTTCGACGGCGTCGCGCGCTTTCCCCGCATCGCTTCCCGAGACGGTCTCGAGCGTTTTGCCGTCCCGGACCAGGACGAGGAAGGGCACGGCGGTCACGTCGTAGGATTCGGAAATGTCGGGCAGCTCTTCGGCGTTGATGGAGAGGAAGGAGATCGTGGGTGGGGACTGCACGGGGTACGAGGAGGCGAGGGCGGAGAGGACGGTGGACATTTGCGCGCATGGTGCGGCCCAGGGAGTGTGGAAGTATAGGACTAGGAGTGCGGTGGCGGGGAGGTGGGAGATGTGCTGGTGGAAGTCGGCATCTGCGGTGATCTCGGTGACGGTCGACATGGTGGTATACAGGCTGTGATATGAATTGTGTGGTGGAAGGTTGAAGATTGCACCGCCGGTGGCGGGGTTGTAGAGGGGTTGAAGACCTGAGTGTAGCTGGTGGAGCTGGGATTGGCTTTAGTTGTACTATATGACTTGTGAGCTGATTAGATGTCTATGATCTCTGTGGGGAGGGCGATGTTGTCGATGGATTTAATATAGCAGACACGGTAGGAGGTGGATCGTTGTATTATTACTTTTGGTGAAGCCGGAGAAGCGCAAATCAGCCTAGTGCCATGATGGCATCTTCTTTCAGATGACGCTACTGTACCTTATCTTATCAGAAGCTATCTTATGTAATCGCCGTCAACCTTGGCCCCGATGAAACCCTGTCCAATTAGCTTGACTTCAGTACATATCAGCAGTGATGATTTCACTTCCTAAGCCTGCCACTGCATGAACATTGGAGGCAAAAGTGCTAGCTACAGTACGCTCTCTATGTTTAGAACACCATGCCCATGCTTGACTCCTTGATATTTTCTGAACAGTTGACGCAAAGAGAGGTTCCTCCTTCCTGTTTCCCAACCCAGGCCCCTCCCTGAAGTTTCCAAAGATGTACACAGAACAAGCCTGGATGTAGGCTTGTAGGCAGCCTTTGCCTTTGCCATTGTAAGATTGGCTCAATTCTCCTATCTTGTTCCCTGATCAACCCACCGCCTGTTAATCTCATCAGCTCCTGTAGATCTGACACTTCTAAAGGTTGCTGTCGGTCGACATGCTCTACTCTGCTGCCCGTGCTCACGGAATCGGGACGTCATTGCTCTATGTTCCCCATACAATTCCGACGTCGTGCACAAGTTCCACATAACTGGATATCCTGCAATGCCCTGCCCTGCGCACGAAACTGCTACTCAGGCTCAGCAGCACTGTAGTGAGACCGAGTCGAAGTTCCTGGAGAGTGAGACCGCTCATATGCATAAGACGTCGTGACTAACAACCCGGCTTTCGTGCGAGCAGAGAACAATGCTGGTAGGGTATCGGGTGGGCCTCCTAGCGAGGTCAGGGTCATGTATAGACGTCTTATTGCTCGCCAGAAGGTCACGGTACTGAAATCACAGAGGCTGGGCTCGCCTTGAGATGGGCGAAGACCATGGCTAGCCGTCTAATCGCAGGGCCTTCATGCACTTCATCAGCATTACTGTTCTTCGCTTGCTCTATCTCTGCTTTGACATCTTGTACAAGTGGAAGCATATCTCCCCACACTTCGTCCTGGTACCGGTTGAGAACATCAAGCCACTGCGATAGATGTGCTTCAATTCCCTCCGACGACTGACCACAGAAAGCTTCCCCGTATGGCCACGTAGTAGTTGCATCCGGACTAAGGTACGTATAGCTACCCTCGGTATGTAAAGTGTTGGTGTCGTCACTTCTGGATCGACCGTTCGTATCACCGAATGACTGATGAAAGATGGGCAGCAAATTTAGCGGATTGGTAGGTGCAGGGGCACGGTGTACCGGTGGTTGAGGAAGTTGAGCTTTGATTCTAGTCAAGAGATCCAGCTGTCGGGTAGTAAGGCGCGAAACCAAGGGATCCGTTGCTGCCACCTCTTGGTCGTACATGTCACGATAAGCTGAAGGGTCATCGACAGAAAATTCAGGATCGGAAAGGAGAGAGACCACTGCGGCCCCGTCTCCCGCATGAGATGCAAAGGTTGCCGACCGTATTCCCATGGTCGGTATCTGGTCGTCTCCACTCAGGGCATTTGCAGCAGATCCGGATATTTCGTCATGCTTAGTATGGGAATCCAATTGGCCGTTATAGACCTCAGCTCTGCCATGATCCGCCATTAACGGCCCATTACTATTGTCAATGAACTCATCGAACTCGTACTGAGCTCCCTTCTCCGGCCCCCGTACGGCATTAGGGCTTGAGCGAAAAGACTCCGATTGTATTGGAGCGTGACTGCTTCCAACTCCAGCATCGGGTCGACTCTTACCGCTCTGTACAGCAGTGGACGATTCAGAAAGACCAGAAGTGCTGGAAGATGATTGGCCCTTGCTTCCATTGGTTGTGCCTGCTAAAGTTCCGGGCAGGAAGCCATTGGCGCTTGAACTACCCAAAACATCACTCATTAAGCCGGACGCTGAAGCACCCAGACGCGTCGCCATGGAAGGCTCCGACATGACTTCTGTGCCATCAGGGTGGTCTGGAGCAGTAGTGCTGAGTTGTGTTTTATTGGACTTGCTATCAGATAGTTGAAGAGTGCCGTGCTCTTCCTGCGTCCCGGTCTTCGAGCTGCCGTTCCGGCCTCCCATAGATAAATCCACTTGCTCCTTGCGCGCACTGTCCAAAGATCCGGCAGGCCTAGAAGACATCGGCAGTGTCATTTATGATGTCAGTCTATTCGAGTGGGTCGGCCCTCTCTTATTATTGAACGAGCGACAGGCATCAGTATAAGCACGAATGCATTATGATATCGATTATACACCTAAACCTCGGTAAATTACTTCTCTGCTGTTTTGGATCTACCACCTTATGTAAGCTTATACGAAATTCGTCCCTACCTAAATCTGGATGTTTTCTCATGAGTACGGTACTGGTACCGTAAAGGGATTGTGAAAGAGCTAATGTAGCGTGATTGTTGTAATATGAAGCCTTGAAAATAGTGGATAGGTAGATGACCAGCACGAGGGGGACTGTTCGCTTGTTTGAGGCTGGATTGAGGTCTGATAAGTACTTCAGGATATTCAGAACATTTACGGTATTCTTTGGTTGAAGACTGACAGTTACAGAGTAGGTTGATAGCCAGTCATGTAGAGCTTAACTCATCCCAGTGATGCTTTGCGCCGGGTATAGCATGAGTGAAACGCATATGCGACCGATTATTGAACAGTAGCCAGCCCAACAGATCAAAGGCCGCGAGACCTCAAACACTCCCAAGACTATGACTTTCAAAACACAAATATACCACCCTCGTTATTCCATAAAGACCATTGCCAATCTTCTCTTCTGGATCCGCCAGACAAAGAAGCCCGCGGCCAAACCCAGAACAGTGAGTATCCCAAACACAATCCCCAGAGCTGCTTCAACCGGGAAATGCACCACGGGCGCGCTGCTCGGGGTTGAGGATTGAATTGGCGAGCCAATCGCTGTAGGTGCGGACGAGGCTGATGCGGAGGAGGCCGATAGGGTCGGGGCCAATGTGGCTGAGGGCAATTCGGACGAGGTCAATGTGGCCGAGGGCAATGCGAACGAGGGCGATTGGGTCGGGGCCGATGCGGAAATCCCACCCAGAGGAGTTGGCGCCAGAATGTTCAAGAGACTCTGGAAGGGCACCGCGGTGACGTATAATTCGCATGCACCTACAGGCTAATCCAATCAGTACGGATACCTCCAGAATTGCAGCGCTTGGTGGATCCGAGGAACAGAGGGAAGCGATTCACAGCATGAGCGAAACAAAAGTCCAACAAGGCCAATTGCCCCATGGCACCGAGCCGGCTCTGCATGCTTGCCAAATCAGTGCTCTGAGCGCTGGCGGCGCGCAGGGCACTGGAGGCGATGTCATTGGCGGTCATGACTTGCTGCATCATCAAGCTCTGCACCACGTTGTTGTCCCGGTTGCCATCTGCCGTCGCGCGATAGGACAGGGGCGCCCAGATGCCGAACACGACGGTCGCGACGACTGTGAGAACCACGCAATCCAGTTGAGAGTGAAGGATATGACATTATCGTTCTTCGACGTGAGCTTGGCAGTACGTGCTGCTGCTGCTGGCGTCGTTGCTTCGCTGGCTTTCTTGTTGTGGTTATCGTCATCTGGCTGGGGATCGGATGTGGGGTTTGGCGGCTCGGTAACGTTAGCTCTCCCGCTTACTTAGAGCCGCGTTGGGGCGAGGTTGGGTCGCATTCATAGCTGCTGCTTCCACAAGGGCCAGCTAACGACGTTGAAAAATGCCAAAAGTAATCCAGAGGCACCAGACACAGAAGAATATCCGTGGAATCAAATTGAAAAGGAGTAACAATCCACACTTTGGCGGTTACAACCACAGTCTGACGCCGTCTGGCTTACCTTATTTCAGTGTGGGTTAACCGTGCATATTGAAATACCCTATGATTGGAGGTGTTGAGGTAGTACGAAGGTGATTTGCGACCAACCCCTGAATTCCAGAATGCTTTGACCGAAGATATAGCTGGTAGATAAACACATTGAAATGTGAAAGTGTCACTGTCATCTCCTAAGGAGCAAAGTCCGGGGCTGGTGAAGAAGTTTGCAAATCACAGTCCCTTCATCAACCTGGAGCAAGCTGGACACTCTCAACCAGTACTTGACGCATTAGCAAAGTTCCATTCAGGTATCAACAACCCTTAACAAGCATCCGTAAGCTTGAGGCTTGTCATAAAGCCTTCCCGTGTCCGCCCTAGATTCAGTGCTGTAGATTCTGTTCCCCCTCAGGCTCCTTTTGGTACCCCCAGCCGCCATCTATCAGGGTGCTTTAGACGTCAGTAGAACCCCAAGGCTGGCTTCGAACATACTGAGGGCGGGTACAACCGAGGAGCCGGACGACGATAGAAGGGATTCCGACGGGAATGCATTGGCGGAGGTGTATATAGCTGCCCTGAGCCCGCATGCACTGCCCAGTACGGCCAGTAGGGCTAGCAAACACTGCGAAGGAGAGTTTTTCTGCTACCAGTACATTCCACTCCCTCATATGCACATGAATGAGAACAACCTATACAACTGACACCACAGAGCGGAGACTCGCATGAATCCCTAAGTCTTAGAGCTGGTAAAGATTCTGGAAGACGTGGAGCGCGATCCATTCAAAGAACAACAACACTATTGTCAAAGCTACGTTACAAAACAACGAAGACGGACCTCGCAATCTGAAGCTACCAAGTTGCACGCACCCGCTTCCCTCCCATCTCCCCACCCCTATTCTAATTTTACAACACCTCCCCCACAATCTTCGCCGCCTCGCGATACGTCGCCAGGAGTTTCTCGCACTTCTCGCGTTCGGCTTTGATGCCGTCATCCTCGTACAGCAAGTCGCCGAAAAGATCTTCCCTGTACAACTCGCTGACGAGGCGGTTCTGGACGGCGTCCTTGGAGTGGTTGACCAGCAGGTGCATGACGGCTTTGGGGACCTGGTCCGCGATGGTTTCGCGCACGATGTTGAAGTACGAGGAGATTAGGCGGCGGATGAGTTCAGTTTCGAGGGCTTCGCGTTCGGTCAAAGCTGGTTCGTCGGCGCCGTTGGCCTGGAGGATCTCATTAGCGTTCGATGGGAGGATAGCATGTGAGTAAATAAGGAGCTTACGAATGGGGAGCTGTAGTCGTAATCCCTGCTTGTGGGGGGAAGGTCGTAGTCGTCTTGTGGAAATTGCGGTTGTTGTGGAGAGCGCTCCAACATCCTGTTCTCGCCGCGCCGGATGCTTTGGCTGAAGCTAGGCTCAACGCTGTGACTGACGTGTCTGTTGCCCATGGCCGCGGCTGCCGCAGTGCCGCCAAGTGCAACCGACCCAGCCGCTGCGGGCAAACCGCCCTCCTTACCGAAGAAATAGTTGAGGAAAGAGTCGCGTGTATTACCCGCCGCTTGTCCGTTATAGCGCTGCGGTGAAGCAGAGCGTCCTCCGTGTACCATCCCAGTAACATGGCCGTTTCCGGTTTCCATAGGTCTACCGACGGCAGGTGACCTACTCCTACCTACCTTCGTAGCGGGTCCCCTGACAGGAAGGCCTTGGCTGTCCTTCTCGTCTTGTATCTCGTCAAGGTCATCGGGTGTTTCAGCGCCGTTTACCCCCCCTAGCCCTTTGATCTGTCGTCGATCCCGTTTCCGACGTGCTTCGGCCAGGGCTGCCTTCTTCTCCTTCTCTTGCTTGTTCTGGATGACTGATGACATTGCAGCGGCTGCACCGAGGAAGTTAGGGTGGTTTGTATTTATATATGCCCGTTGAATAGAAATGAGAGATTCGACGTAATTGGATGCAGGACCAAGACGCTCCCGAAGTAGGTCCGAAACAACCTCGATCAACTTCGCCTGTAGACGCGGAAATCGGGAGAGTTCGGTAGAGCCGCAGGTGTGACAGATCTTAATGAGTTCTTCATAGACTAGCTCCACGCAACGTTGACTAGGAATTTCCAGCATCTTGATCTGCGGCTTCACCAGAAGATCGAAGGCGAGCTCGGGAACAAATAGACTAGGCCGAGGTCCGGTGGAGTTGCGAATCGCGGTCCTGATGTCAAGAACCGAGAGGTTCATCGTTGGGTCGATGGTTTCGAGGGAGTTGCCGAACACAGAGTTGAATATATAATAGATCCTTGCACCACCACATAACTCTTTAGTCGAGATTTCGGAAGATGTACCGTCGATTGAAGAAATGAAGGAAGAGGCGAAGCGAGTCATGAGCTGCAAGATGAGCGAGCCACGGTGCTCTTTGCCGCTGAATTGCTTGTTGCCATAGCTCGCTAGCTCCTGCTGGGTCTGTCCCATCAACGTGTTGAGTCTGGCCTTGATATCCGGCAACCGATCTCGGATGTGTGCCATGAGTGTGATATTGAGACTCTTCGCCAGGAAATGAGTTCCACATCTGTTCGCCATGTTTCGATATGCTGGATGATGTCTAAAGAACTCTGCCTCCGACTTCAACGCCTCCGCAAGCGACTTATTGCCTTGGATGTCCTGCTGTGATCGGTTGACCACGCCAATGAATCCAAGTTTGAGAGGGTATACACGGCCGGATAATATGTCCAGCGCGTTTGTGCCATGGTCCATCAGGTCCAGTTTAGTAAGGACCCCGATAGTCCGTCGGCCCATGGGATCTACATGCCGTGCGAGCTTCAGAGCTTCCGAGTTGACGATATCGACGTTGGCTGGGGATACAGCCAAGATGATACTGTTCGGCTTCGCGATATATTCGGAGATGAGATTTCGAGTCTGCCTCTCAATATCCGACGGTTGATCTCCGATCGGCACCTTCGTCAACCCGGGCAGATCCACCAACGTCAAGCTCAAGACATGCGGCGAGTATATCTTCAGGTTGATGGGCTGCCGATTGATGCCTTTGTTGTTCCCTGCTATTCGTGCCGTCTCGTTCTCTATCTCCCTCTTCACCTCCGCAAAGTCATGGAACCTTTGACCCGGGATATGATGAAATTCCGCCCACTCTCCCTGACCTGCAACGCTTGCAGCAGTGTGTGGTATGTGTACTTCGTCATTTTCAGGCTTGTCGTCTCGCTCGCTAGGTATATTGATGAGTTGTAGTATGAGCGGTCGGCGTGTAACGATGCCACTACCTCGGGGGAGGAAGTCCCTGCCGACTATATTCTCAAGCACTGATGACTTTCCTGATGATTGCGAACCTACAACAACCTATGAAAGTATTAGTATTGGGCTTTTCGCGACAGCTGGTAGGGTTATAGAACTTAAGGGGCATAGCGGGGCATACGATTTGAGGTAGATCCAGCGAATCATTCCCGATAGTATTGAAGACTAGATCTTGGAGCTTGTTGACTATTCCAAGCAGATCCTCCCCAAGCGAAGCCATTGCGAGAGTTGATGGATGGCCTTCAACTTTTCCCTCCGATGTTGTTGAGATCCCTCGTTGGGAAGAAGAGGTTCGCGTGACAACACTTCTTGATCACCTGGGCAGGCGACTACAAAGATACGATGAAAAACACCTTGCACAGTAGAGGATAGAGACTGCGTCACAGTTGAATCCAGAAGCTTTGCGGAAGATATTTCGGGTCTGTAAGTTACTTGCGACGGTTCCTGGCCGTTTGGCCCTGTTTATGCCTGGTCTCGCCTAAGAACCATTTCGGGCTAGACTCCCCAAGATCTGCGCTCCGCTGCCGCTTTAAAGCGTTCGAAGCATGACGTGGGCGATCTGCGAGACCTGATGCACGCAATGCGGGTCAATAAATTGAGGAGAACAGAGATGTATACGAGTACTGGAGGATCTTTCAAACAATCGTCTCTCCTCTAAACCTGTCATCTCAAGTCCAATTTCAAAAGTACTAATCCCCCAACATCTGCAATCAAAGCATGGCTCTCGCAAGGGGCTTATTGATGTTGCTGCCCCTACTACTCCAAATATGCACCTCAACTCCACAGCGTGGGATACCCCAAGCGGTCTTCAACAAAGAAGCCATTACAAGCCACAGCATACGCAAAGCGTGTGTACTCCCAAGCAGCCCACTGTCTTGTCCCTCACCAACTAACCCGCCCTTAGCCTGAAGGAAAGCGAGATCATTCCAGATGGCAAGCCCACACCTTCCCATCCCAGCACGCCCAACGGGTTCCAGCTAGGTAGCTAACCTCAATCTCCAGTCCTCGACGACTTCCACCCCTCCCTCTCCCTCGCCATAACCTACCTCCACACCCACCAAGTCGTGAACCTAGGCAACACCCTCTCCCCCGACGACCTGCAATCCCCCCCCGACCTCGTGATGCACCCCACCTCGGACACCGGACCCCTTCCCTCGTCCAAGAAGATGAGCTACGCCCTCGTCCTCACGGACCCGGATGCGACCTCTCGCGCCGACCCCAAATTGTCCGAATTCTGCCATTGGATCGCCGCCAACTTCACCGGCGTGAGCTCACAGTTTGATGTGATGGCGAAAGCCACCGAACTGATCGAGTATACGCCCCCGGCGCCGCCGCCCAGGACCGGCAAGCACCGCTACGTGTTCGTGCTGTTGGCTGGGCCGGAGGGGACGAAGCTGACGAAGCCGACGGAGAGGCCGCATTGGGGGTATGGGAAGGTGAGGCATGGGGTGCGGGACTGGGCGGAGCAGAATGGATTGGTCGTTGTCGGTGAGTGCTGGTGTCTCTAGGTGGTAGTCAGTATGAGCTGATGAGGGTTACAGGGGCGAATTTCTTCTATGCGCAGAATAAAGAACAGTGATGCGCAGCGCGTAGTTTACTGGCTCGAAATTATGGTAGCTCGTGTAATGCATCAGATCTTTACCTGCGAGTGCGCTAGCATGTTGATCCAGACGACCTGCACCTGGGTGTGGTGACATTGTTTCTAAATTCGCCTTTTGCATTCTTTGAGACTCTAGATACGCCCCCACTTTCAGAACCACGCTGTATGCATGCTCGAGACCCACTACGATCTCTTTGCCAATCAGAGGATCGCAAAGACAGGAAATGGCTAGGCCAATGAGACTTCTGAGAATCACTGCACGCTTCTACACCTGGAGCCAGGTGGATAGGTCCAACGCGGAGTCATGCCGCCCTCTTCGCTCCATTATCAGTCTGGAGACTGCTCATGCCTATGGTTCCGCTACTCAGCCGATTTCACTAGTTTTGGAGCGACCTTTCGACAGAAAGGAAGGTAGAGATGTGCAAAAGCCCTTGGGAATGCGGATAACACCCTAGCTCGAAGTGATAAAAGCAGCTGCTTACAATGCCGAAAACACGAATAGCTAGATATCGGAGGTTAGCATAGTCAAATTCCTAGTTGCACAAGACCTGGCTTACATTATTTGTAGCCGCGATGGCGATACTGTCTTCGAATGGATGCCAGCTCATGTGCAGTATTTTCTTGTTGAAGTCGATCTGATCGGCATCCGTCTCCTTTCGCATTCGGCCGCCCTGTCCTCCTGCGCCCGCGGCTGGACTATTTGCCCGTGAACTGCCTTTCTTATTGTTTGTCGCGTTTGTCGGACTCGTCGCAGAGTTGATCGGCGTTGGTACACCAACCTTCTTCTGCTTGAAGGCCGATTTATCTGCTTGTAGCACAACCTCCATCTCCTTGTCAGGATCTGATGGGTAGATCATGAAGTTGTTGTTGTAACTCCCTGTCATTACATTCTTGGCATCGCCGGAGAAGACGACTTCGAACTTGTCGAAGATGCTGTCGTTCTCATACGTGTCACAGAGCCGAGGTCTCAGGTGTTCGTGGATAGGAATGGTCTTCACTGGTTGTCGCTCCATATTGACATCCCAGATCTTGACCGTAAGGTAGTCGCGGGAAAGGATGTAGCGTCCGTCATGAGAGAATCTAACGTCAGATATCGAGGAGATGATCTCGGAAAAGAATGAGCGTGATGATGGGTCTTCTTCCTGTTCAAACTCTGTAGCATGCCGTTAGGAGAAGTTCCGAACACCGATGTGACGGTTTCAGGTTGACTTACGTTTAGCATGCTGATCACAGAGCGCGCTCTCCCTCATGTCTGCCAGCTTTACATTCCCTTTAGAGCTTGCATACATGAACCAGTTGCAGCTCTGGGGATGGAACTCTGCCGCCGTTATAACTTCAGTAAGCTCCTCCATATTCGCAGGTTTGATATCAACGATATTGAAGCTCTGATCTTGTATATTGAGGTTCCAGAGGTTGATCCGGAGGTCGTCACTACTGATGAAGGTCTCACCATCACTATTGACCGATATACTGTTGATGTGATATGCATGTGCGTTCGCATAAGTCCGTCGAGGTACCGCAGCAACAACCGTGTCATGGTGTGTCAGACGTGGCAGTTTCAACGAAGATGCATCACGAAATGAAGTGTTGAGATTCGGCCGGGATACTCCTGCTCCGCCGCCGCCCACGGGCCCTCCAGGTGTTAGATCGTGCGACAGATTGTTCTCCGCCACCACTTTGAGCGACTTTTCGAAAACTTTCCATAGTTTTATTGTCTTGTCATTTGTGGAAAGAAGATAATGAGAGGCGTTCTGTCGTCGACACCATTTGATCTTGTTGATTTTCTCTTCAATCTCCAGAGATTTGAGATAGTCGAACTCCGGTTCGTGTGACTGAAATTCGGTATGGAACTTGTACTCGCAGGTTTTCTTCTGTAAACAGTCAACTCTGGTCTTGAGAATCGCAGCGGAAATATGGCTCGATTACGGTCTCATTTCTCTCGAAAAGAACAACTCTCCCGCCTTTGTCACCGGTTGCTAGATAATTGCCAGTGTGATCGAACTCGACAGTCGAGATGATGTCCGCTATAGTAAATTGACTTTAGTACCATCGTATATGCGCAAAAGGAGAACATATGCGAGCGACCAAGCGCTGTGCAATGAGGCTGTTATAACAGAGGGCAAGTAAGCCAGACACGGAGGTTGGTAAACGAACCTTCTGTGATATCCTCCACGTCTCCCTTGTCGCCGAAACACCTGAGCAAACATTCGGTCAGCTCACGAGGTCATTCCTTTTCGATACATCTCCCATAGCCGTCTGAATGATGCGTTGACAACTGCGACAGATGCTGAGTCCCAACGCGGCGGTGTGTAATTGATTCAAAACCTATTTGGTTCCGATGAGCAGGGTACGACTCACTGAGTGAACTTCCATGTCGGAGAGCCCGTGTCTCCGTCCACCATCTTTCCTGACCCTCACGAGGGGCGAAGGCGACTTCCGATCGATCCAGCCACGCGCTTTGATGGACTTGTTTTCGCGACAAGCTGTTTGCTTATACGTGGATAGCGAGCTGCCCGTAGATATACACAGCTCTGCTGCAGTGATCGAGAGCACCGCTCCTGTTCTGATTCAAGTGTGTGTTCTTGAAGTCGCGCTCGGTGTTCGTACCCGGCCTCCTACTTCGCTCTTCGTGGAAGGAAACGGTGCTTGAGCTTGAAATAGTGTTCCTGAAGGGAGGAATGGAGCCGACAAGGCTCCTGGTATGACCCTGGAGTTCGTGATGCTAGTAATGGGTGATATGGTATGGTGGGGGTATGCTGGCGAGGTTGTGGGCCTGAGCTAAGGTAGGTTGTAGTACAGTAAGGCAGAGGTACAAAGTAGCTTATTCCGTCCCGGACATTCTGACAGAGTGCGTCAGTGCCTGAACTCTAAGTCAAGAGTACCTTACCGTACCGTACCTTAACAATCTTTGGCTAACAAGAGCCGCACCACCACTACCTACGCGATTCACCATAGTGTGATATCATTGCTTACTCATCTCTTACTAAGCACCCCTATTTATGTCTTAGTCATCATTTCCTATATATACTCTACATAGCGTAAACGAATAGGGACAACTTTCTACAGACCGATTCACATCTGGTAGCACCAAAGATTTGAAGCACACTTCTAAGCAGCTCTGAAGCTCAGGCTTCAGCCTGAGCTGATTTAATTTGTGTTCTGATTGTGAAAGTTTCAATGCAGTAGTGCATAAACTATGTGTTCATTCCCTCTTCAGTGCTCATCACTACTTCAGTGTTGAGACTACAGAATAAAGAAATGAATTCTTATGCTGTGTTGTATGAAGAAAAGTCCTATCTCTCTTATATTGTGACATGTTCAACAGCAATTCAAATCAAATCAGAATTGATTTATTAGTTAATGTCTTCAATCATTTACAACCTTTCAGTATGAAGCTCAACTCTATTTCTATGATGATGAACAAATTCACTATCATTAGTCAGCCATCAGTGCCAGAAATGGCTCCTTAAGTCAATTATAAGACAATAACAAGTCAAATTGCATTTCTTTAGACTCAATTAAGAGATGTTCATGCTGATTAACTGATCTCTAGCTCTATGTCTGAGGTCACATCTCTATCTAGTGCAGCTTCAGAAACTCAAGAAATATCTAATGTGATAGTGTCTTTCTCTGCAATGATGTTCAAGAATTCTCTGAAGATGAAGACACTGCCTGTCTATAAGAATAGTTGAAAAGTGAATGCTGCAGAGATGTAAGTTCTTGAAATGAAAGCTTACTTTCAATTTTATGAAATGTTGATGAATCAACTTCTGAACAACAAAGCAAAGATTACTGTTATGACTGATTATTTAAAAGATACTGTCAAAGTATGATGACTTCAAAAAGAAGAACAACTTTGAGCTGAAGAAGACTCATTAGATATCAGATCTCAAAATATGAATAACTTCTTTCTAGCATTTCTACTGATCTTTGAAAACATTAATGAAATGAAACATCAACATTGCTGTTATGAGGCACTGAAACAAACAAAATCAGTTTGACAATATGAAGTAAAGTTTACAAAAATTGTACAACTTCTTCAGTCTATATCAGTCAAATATGAACAGAAACAGCAGTTCATTCAGAATTTAAAGCAAAAGATTTAATTCAAACTCTGAAAGTATTCAGAGACTGAAGTGACTACTTTTGATGAGCTAATTTAACAAGTTAATTAAATTGAACAAAGTCTTTAAGAAACACATAATGAGAGTCATCTTAATGTCTTCAGTGACTTGAATTTGAATCATAACAACTCATTAATCAATTCTTGAGACTGGTCTCAAAGCTGTGAAAGATCAATCATATCTAAATTAAACAAGTTGAATATGAAAGCTTATTGAATCTGATGTAAGAAGAATAAAGTGTGCTTTCACTGTAAAAAGTTCTTGCATATAGCTAAAGACTGCTGAGACAACAAGAACACTGATAAGAGTAAAGATAAGGGCAAAGATAAGAGCAAGAATAAGAATAAGAGAAAGAATAAAGACAAGAAGAAGCTGAAGATTGTTGAAGTTGATTTGAATGATTTGAAAAACTAGAGTTGTTCATGAATATAGAAGTGTTCATAAACAAGTTAACAGAAGCTTCTATTCAACTCAATAATGATCTGAGTGAAGCATTCATACTGAATGACCTAAAATTCTTACTATTGAGTATGACCTCTAGCCAAATCAACTTTCTCAATTCAAATGCATATATTCTTGCAGGCCACATTCAAGACAGACTGAACAAGATAAATGTGAAAGTACTAATTGATTTAGATGCAGACTGAATATATATCTTCTTGATAGTTATTAATTAAATGTCAATTAATAGTCAATATAAAATTAAACTGCTTAAGATATTCTTGCTGAATGAGCAGATCATTTAATCAATCACAAAGCTGATCTTTTATCTCAAGATAAATAGCTTTCAGCAATGATTAGAAGCATGAATTGTAAATCTTTAAGAATATGATCTCATTCTGAGATTAATCTGACTGAAAGTCACTAATTCTCAGATTGATTGAGCTACAGACTGTATGATAATTCAGAATTGACAATGAAAACATCATCATCTGTTTCTGAAAAAGTGGCAACAAGCTGTAAACAGGTTGACATTAAATGTGATTGAAGAGCACACAGCTATGAAGGCACTTCAAAATTGCAGAACTGTCAGGCACTTACTAGTGGTTCAACAGAACTCAGAGAAGTCAGAAGCTGAACTGTTAGTTATCATGAATGAATGACAACAAGTTGTAAACAAGTTGACATTAAATGTGATTGAAGAGCATACAGCTATGAAGACACTTCAAAATCACAGAACTGTCAGACACTTACTAGTAATTCAACAAAACTCAGAGAAGTCAGAAGCTGAACTGTTAGCTGTTACAGATAAATGACTATAAGTTGTTATTGAAGAGTTTCAATCCATATTCAGATCAACTTTACCAGATGAACTATCACCTAAACAGATGTTCAAACATAGCATTAACATTGGTGACACCAAGTCTATCAACATAAATGCTTATTCTCTGTCACAGCTACAGCTGAACAAACAGACTAAACAGATAACAGAGCTACTGAATAAAGATTTAATTTGTGAGTTCACAAGTTCATGAGGCTTCTCAGTTCTGTTCATTAAAAAGAAGAAGAGTACATGGCAAATGTGCATTGATTACAGAGTGTTAAACAACATTACTGTTAAGAATGAAATGAATGAGAAACTTCATTCAGTTATTTATGATGACTAAAAGTTACAAGGTGCAGAGCTTAATTATTCTGTTTATAAAAAGAAGCTATTGGCCATTAAGCATGCACTTTAAACTTGACAGTACTATATTGAAAATGATCATACTACAACTATTATTATGAATCATGAAGACCTACAATATTTAAAGAATACACCACACTCATTTAAACAGCTAGCTTAATGAATCAACAAATTTCAGCAGTATGATTTCAACATTCAATATTGATCTGAAGCTCAGGCTGTTGTATTAGATTTGATTAGTTGTTGACTCAATTTTATAGAGAAAGACTCAGCAAATAGAGCATTCTTAGATGCTCTGTGAAGACTAGATGATGTGAAATGAGAGAAAGCAATGATACTGTATCTGAAAGATGATACAGAACCTGAAAAGTCACTGCTTTGCAAGCATATGTGTAAAAACAATGTGGTGAATCAATTTCAGCTGCATTATGATTCAGAATTGAATGACTCATATTTAATTTGAAAGTGAAACAATAGTGAAGTGCCATTTCTACAGTTTCAGTATCATGCAGACTTTTTGAAACATATGCATATCAAATATGAACATCTAGAAGTGTCAGAACTGCTAAAAGTCATTTGACTTTGAGCTTAATGACATGAACTATTGCAGAATATCAAATTGTTTGCAAAGCATTGTCTTAACTGTCAAGTTGCTTAATGACTCTGAAAACATCAAGAGATCAAAGAACATTCATATTCAGCTTGCAAGGATCTACTACTGTTTGAAAGATGAGAAATTAACATAATAGATATACTATCTTAAATGCCTTGAGAAAACTGCTGAATTATAATGACAATTGACTATGTTACAGGCTGACCTGTGACTAAAGCTGTTTTGAATGCAATGAAAGCAACAGTTGCAGATTTTCTGTGTGACAAAATCTTTACAAATTATAATTCACTGAGAGAGTTACTATCTAATAACAGTATAAACTTCCTCAGCTGTGTTGTAACCTACTATTTGAAAAAGCTTAAGACTCAGCATAAAATGATGACTCTTTATCATTTCTGCACAAATGAAAAGATAGAAAATCTAAATGAAACATTGAGCTTCATGCTTACAAAATATCTTATGAGTAAATCAACTCAATTATGAAACAAATACTTATCACAAGCACTTTTTGCAGCCTGAATTCAAGCTCATAGTACAACTAAACAGAGCTCATTCTATCTACTGTATGAGATAAACTCACAACTATCAGGCAACTCAAACAACCCCTGATCACTGAGAGAAACTGACTTTGAAGATCAGTTAAAATGAGTTAAGCAGGTACAGATAGTTCAAGCAATCATTAATGAAATTCTTTTATGAAAGGTTATTGAATCAAAAACAATTTGTGATGAAACAGTGCAGTTAAGCACTACAAAGAAAGAAGACTGAGTGCTCATACAAAATGAAGAGTCTCAGAAGTTTAAAGCTAAATGATTTAAGTCTTATAAGGTATTGAAAACTCATTCATTAGAAACTTATGCATTAGAAATGCTCACAGGGTGTGTTCTACAAAATTTAATTCATAATAATTGACTTGTGAAAGCACATACCTTTGATGCCAATTGTTAAAAGGTGGCACCACACTAATAGCATAGCTATCGTGGGTTATATATCTAACACTCCCCCTAACCCGCGATCGGCCCGCAACCGACCCGCAGGTGTAAAGGGTGCGCGCAGACAGCGGTTCAAACTTGTGACCTTTTGGACTTACTCCCTCACCATGGACTTGAACCACCGGCAGAGGTGGCCTAGGCGCCATTTTACGCAAGTTATCACGCACTAACCCGGGCTCATAACCTGTTAAAAGGTGGCACCACACTAATAGCATAGCTATCGTGGGTTATATATCTAACACCAATGAATTTTGAGCTAGTTCAGGGCTGCAAAGCAGTCTGAAATGAGCTAAACTATCTGTGCAGCAATTGAGCTCTGAAGTTAACAAGATTCTTGAATAGAAAGAGTCATCATTGTCTTTCTATGAAGAACTCTCAATCATATCTTGAGCTGAATGAGATTGCAGACAAAAGAAAGAGCTACATAAGCTCTTAGTAGAGAAGAAAGAAGATCTTTCTCAGAAGACAATTTGTAAAACACAAAAATGTTATGAATGAGTAAACTCATCTGTATTCTCATTACAGAACATTTCAAAAGCACATCAAAGCATTGCTTCTTCTGAACTGATCTTGACTGAAGTGAATGATGTAATGAATGCATCACAGAAAACTATTGAAAGTCAGAGAAATGCTGATGACTTGACTTCAACATTTATGACAGAAGAGAGACATAATTAGAAGAAAGTGAAAGTTCTGACATCACACAGTACTGAGAAAAAACTGAATGGTCAAAAATGACTCAGTAAAGGCTTGTGACAATGACACAATGAGTTGAAGTTGAAGTAAACAAGTAATAAAGCTGAAAAGAAAGATCAAAAAGTCTTAACTTCAGTAAGAATTAATAGCAGTCTGATGATGGTCTGTAAAAGAAATATGAGCTTGTATAATCTATGTAAGAGATCTAAGAAAAAGACTCTCATAGACTAGAAGGTGATAGTATTAGAAGCAAAGCAATTTCATTAACTATCTATCTATTAAAAAAAAAAAAAAAAAGAAAGTTATGAGCTGAGTATAAACTGTATTCAAAGCAAAACTATCATTCACTGTAATGATGCAATGATGAGTAAGAATGCAACTGATGCAGACAGAACAGCAGTACAAGTAAAGCAACAAATGCATTGATGTTAAGTCTTTTAACTTAACAACAAAGAATCTCAGCAGCCATCTTTAACTCATTTACAGTGCTCAAAACATTCTCTGCTGATGAGTAATTGTAGCTGATGAGAAGTATAATGTTACTGATGATGACAATGAGAGCAGTGAACAGAGTGACAACATGATGACAATAAGAAGTTGTTAAGTCAGCAGACAAAGAGAATTTGAACTTTACATAATCTAGAACAATAAGCAGCTATCATACTAGTATAGATTTATACTTATAAAAGCTGCATCAAATATTCTGTGCATCTCAATGACAGTTTATACACAAATTACAGAGAAGATGACAGCCATTGAACTCAGTCTGAATGCACACTGTAAATAGTCTGTCTTCATGCATACAGTTGTTATAGATGATCAGCTCATGTTTCTTACAAATGTGAGTGACAGCAGCTTCACAATATGTTCAGTGAGTGCAAAAACAATCTGAATTCATGTTAATGTGCAGAATTAACTGTCAAATTATTAACAACATCTTAAGCTCAGCTCTGAGCCAACTCTTCAATGACAGATTGATCAGAACATTAAGCAACAAGAAGCTGAGCTGATTGACAGTTAATTCACTGAAGAGAGAAGAGAAAGCAATATTAGAAGCAGAATGCTCAATCAGCTCTATGTATTGTTAGCTTTTAAACTGAAACAGAGACAACAACATACTGTGAGAGAAAGTTTTTGCATCTTTCTCATGACAGAACTGTTCAGTGATCTTGTAAGAGTGACTAAGAGCAGACTTGTGATGATTTAAATCATTGTCATTTACATCTAATGATGAAGTGATGATGACAGAACCACACAGAACACAGACTTAAAAGGCAGATCTACAGATCATTAGTGATGCACTATGAATCAATCATGAAAAGCTCACATGGTAGTAGAGCAAATAAAAATTGATAAGTATGATGAGAAAAGTGAACAGGAGTTGAAGCGTGGTCAAAAACTTAGAAGAGAAGAAAAGAACTTTTTTTTTGAGAGCATCATGACTGATGATATAGACAGGCAGAATGGACAGTGAATAATTCACCTCACTGTCATGATGACAATGACTCACACTTCTAGCCACTTTTGGACGACAATAGTGATGTGGAGCGGGGTAAAACAATGTGAATGTGAACTGCAGACAGAAATTTTGCAGAATGTCAAGCAAACCTCTGCACCCACATCAGTGGACTGTTGTGACTGTGCAGTAGGGAAGAATGTGATATCATTGCTTACTCATCTCTTACTAAGCGCCCCTATTTATGTCTTAGTCATCATTTCCTATATATACTCTACATAGGGTAGGAGACTTCACAACAAAGCTGGACAGAGCACTGCCAGGTAAACACACCAAGAAGCTTTACGATAGCCTAAAGAAGACAGAAGCGAAGATACTCATTCAACTACGCACGGCCATGGGCAGAATC